>Ga0180302_10000043_pt1 | contig 43722 bp, 44 predicted proteins | sample GuaBasSediGuay17_FD_121794 | JGI IMG/M metagenome (GOLD analysis project Ga0180302, IMG submission 121794) | Subseafloor sediment microbial communities from Guaymas Basin, Gulf of California, Mexico - Guay17, Core 4571-4, 12-15 cm | ecosystem: Environmental > Aquatic > Marine > Hydrothermal... | reverse complement strand
GTGGGACTACTAATCCAGAGGGGACTTTGTGGGTTTTGACTAACGATAAGCTGACTGCTAGAGCAATCCCATACCAAGGCTCCTCATTTAGCCATTGGGTTGTTAAGTACAAGGTTGGTAGTAGTTGGAAATCCTACACTTCTACTGATAACCCCATAACCGTGACCATAGACAAGCCACATGTACTAACTGCTATCTTCGTTACAGAGCTAGGGAAGAAGTACTTGACAGTCCACGCTAGAATGCACTGTGGCTATTCAATGGACGACGGTGAGCCGATTTACATTACTTATAGAGTCTACAGTAACGGTAAGTGGAGTAATTGGGAAAGTAAGGATGTCCCATTTACAATATCGAACTTAAAAGTTGGGGATAGGGTAGAGCTTAAGCTAGACATGCCATTCCCATTTGAGTGGAATGCTATAGTCTATAGGAGCGACGATTGGCTTGGATTTTCGTGGAGTGCCTCAGGATTTCCTGAATTACCTAGAGCACTAATTGGGAAAGATTCTGTAACTATTACTGAGGACACTCCAAGTCAGATTTACGCAGTCTTCAGGCAGAAGAGTAGAGGTAAGCTAAAGCTTACTGTTTACGTTAAAGACTATGATACAGGTCAGCCTATTGAGGGTGCTAAGGTAGTCTTATCATCTCCAGCTCACGACTCTGATCAAAGTGATGCAGATGCAGATCCATTTACTAAATATACTGATAGTACTGGTAAGGCAGTCTTCTGGGTCGGCAAAGTTCCAGTAACTGTTGAAGCTTCTAAGGATGGCTATGAACAAACTAATGACCCAAGTAAGCCTTCTAGGTGGTCTAGTACTATAACTAAGGACACAACAGTTACCCTATACTTAAAGAGACAGCCTCATCAAGGAGGTGGTCAAGTAGACCTCATTATTACAGTTAAGTACTTAAGCTATCAAGGAGTTCCCATAAGCGTCGTTTGGGGACAACCTATAAAGATTGATGGAGTTACCTATAGGACTGGTAGCGATGGCAGAATATCACTGACTGTCAGTACAGGAAGCCATACTATTGAAGTTTTAAGCTATACTCACCCCAAAGGGTATAATCGTTACTACTTCGCTAGATGGGAGGATGGCTCAACTCAAAACCCAAGAACCTTTAACATTAAAGAGGATACTGAGATAATAGTATACGTTTGGCGTGAGTGTAAGGTAGTTATTTCTGCTGATTCAGGACTGACTACGAATCCAAGTGGTGAGAATTGGTATAAGTTCTTATATCCATTAACTATTAGAGCCTCTCCCTCAAGCTCATTCGACTCTTGGACTATAACTGATGAATATGGGAATAAGCGAACTTCAACTAATAACCCTCTAAGGATTACGGTTAATAGAGGCTATGATGTTCACGCTAGCGTTAAGGGTCAAGCATCATTAATCGTTAAGGCTAGGATGTACTGTGGAGCCTTAATGGATGGAATAACTATAGGCTATAGGATCAACAGTGGTGCTTGGAAGTCTAGCTCAACTACTTTTACGATACCTAATTTAAAGAGAGGAGATAGAGTCGAACTAAAAGTTAGCTTACCGTTCTGGTGGCATGGCATAAAGTTTACTGATCAAGACTTTTATGGCTTTTCTTGGGATAGTACAGGTTGGAACTGCTTTAGCAAGCAGCCTACCATTACAGTCGATTGGGCTAACTCAAAGACTGTTTATGCAGTTTTTGCTCAAAAGGGTGCATCAATTAATCCTGAAAGTCCTGAGCATAAAAATAAGGTTGTAGTTTACGTTAAAGACTATGAGACTGGTGAGCCAATAGCTAGTGCGACGGTTAGGGTAGAGTCAGAATACGTAGATGGAGACCCCTCTGATCCAGATGCAGACCCCTTAATTCTAACTACAGACTCAAACGGTAAGGCTGAATTTAGTTGTGGAGACATACCGATAAGAGTTTCAGCATCTAAAGATGGTTACGTCTCAACTAATGACCCTAGTAGGCCATCTTCTTGGAGTGGCACTATAACTAAGGACATGACAATAACTTTATACTTAAAGAAGAGTGGTGGAGGGTCATCGCTTCCTAAAGGGGTAGAGCTAACTATTACCGTGTATTGGCTAGATTACAAGGATAGGGTCAGGTCACCAGTCTGGGGTAAGACCGTAGTCATTGATGGAAGAACTTATACTACTGATTCTAGTGGTAGGGTCTCTATTCCGGTAAGTGTTGGTAATCACGTAGTATCAATACCGTACCAAGAGACTGCTAGTAATTGGCAGCGCTTCGTTTTCGCTAAGTGGTCTGATGGTAATAAGCAGAATCCAAGAACAATTAGTATTAATGATGATACAGAGTTCGTAGTCTACGTCTATAGAGAGGAGAAAGTCATCATAACTGCAGACTCAGGCTTGAGCACGAATCCTAGTGGAACTAGGTGGTACAGGTATGACTACAGGCTAACTGTCTATGCATACCCAAGTAGTAGCTTTGAGAAGTGGACCTTAGAGACTATGCCACCCTACTCAGGCATACACGAAGAACACAGGACAAACCCATTAACAGTTGTAGTCTGGACGGGGCTAAGCTTGCATGCAGTTGCTAAGTCAGGAGGGGGGCAGTCAGGATATGTACTTGCTGTTTATGTGAGAGATTATGATACTTATGAGCCCATTCCGTACGCTATAGTGACTGTGAACGATGTGCCACATGTTACCGATAATTATGGTCGCTTCAGCCAGAGGGTTAGTCCAGGATATTACGTAATTACTGCATCCAAAGAGGGTTACGAGGATACGGATGACTTTAGGAGGTCATCTAAGTGGTACGGCTACATCCGCAGACCCACAGTAGTAACGCTATACTTAAGGAAAAGAGTAGAAGAGTACACTCTAATAGTTCACGTCTTGGATGTTAATACTAATAATCCAGTCAAGGGAGCTTTAGTTACCGTTGATGATGTTGCTAAATATACTGATAATGGAGGGGTGGTAAGCTTTACCTTAGGTGAGGGAAGTTATGTCGTGACGGCAACTCATGAGCTATACCAGCCAGCTAGCAAGTCAATACACCTAGATGGAAGCAGAGAAGTAGTCCTTAAGTTGAAGCCGAGACAGCTCATTTCGGGTAAAGTTATAGCTTATTTAACTAGGGCTGATACCTTAGAGATAGTTGATCCTTGGACTCCTAATGTGTTACATCCAATGGAGTTCTTCACCTTAGAGATAACAATGAGTGTTAATTTAAAGGGGCCCTATGACTTAACAATAGAGCTTGAGTTACCAGAGCACTTCCACCATTATGTGTGGAGTGATGGAGTATGCAAGGAGACTAAAGAGAGATACTTCAGGTACGAAGAGCACGATTGTAGAGAATTTAGCCACAGTGTTAGGTTACCTAATAGAGGGGTCTTTAAGGTTTCCAACATCACTAAACAGTTGTTGATTAGTGAAGGATGGACAGTTATTCCAGTAGCTATTAACGTCACTGTAACTAAGGAGGGAGTTTCTATCGCTGAGACTTTGAATGGAGCTATTGTTATATCGCTCAGTAGGCCTGAACTGCATTACAAGGGTCTAAGTCTGTCTAAGGGAGTAGTTGAGGTGTACTTACGCTGGCTCTACAATAATGCTTATGTCACTGGAGGTAGAACGTACATAAGGTTCAAGCTCCTTGGCTTGGATATATCATTGTTCAACTTAACTGAAGATGGTAAGTGTTACGCTTATGCTGAGGTCTCAACTATTGGTTTGCTACAGACTAAACCGGTCACGAACTTGACCTTGATTGCATCTAAACCTTTCATCCTACCTATTACCATCAGTTATAGGGAGGTGTGCTGTGAGGTCTTAAAGAGGAGTGATGAGATGCTACTCTTGAAAATCTTCAAGTGGCCTAGTGGGAGTGTGGCTGGTTATGTCAAGCTTGAAATTTGGAATGTAGACTTCGAGACTCATGAGGAGGAGAGATTATTAGTAAACATTATTAGAGAAACTCGCATTGATGGTGTGGTTGAGTTTAATGATTGGGGCCAAATATTAGATATGATAGATACTGATCGTTGGAGGATATATATTGAGGTATGGCCCAAAGAGTTAATAAACGAAGTGCCGGGAGTTAGGTACTCGAGGTTCTTACTTCTTCAAGAGCCACCCTTCTAAGTAATCTCCTTACTTCTGTGCAGAGTCTTGTACTGTTAAGACTTATTCAGTCGGTTTAGTGTGGAGAGCTTAAGGCTTATTAGCCGATTATAAATTATTTTTACAAAGGGAGGTGACTAGTCTAATGCATGAACCCATTAAGAGAGCCATTGCCTTTAGCCTCATTACTATAGCTACTCTGTTTCTCTTACTCTTAATTCTTAAACCAAATCCTGTTCCTAGGGCTGTGATCGACATCTTGTCAATAGCCACAACTATGAGGGACTTCCTGTACTCGTTTAGACCATTTGTGATAGTACTGGCTCCAGCTGGTACTGGTTCAATAATAAGAGTTCTAGTTCCGAGTAGTCTTAGCTCCTCAAGTCGAGCATTAATAATGGTTCCCTCGATAGAGATCGAAGAGAGGGAACTAAATATTACTGTTATTTATCAAGGCGAGAGCTCTCTATCAAGGATTTTTGCATACAGTATAATAGTTCTTCCAAGCTCAAAACTCATCATACCGAAGGATATAGACTTCTCTGATAGGAGAACCATCATAATTCACGATGATGGTGATAAATTAAGGATCGAATTGGTTCCTTATTATAATTATTCATTAATGGACTATGAGCTGGTAGTAGACCTATTTCTATTCAAGTGTAGCCTGAAGCTAAAGGAGAGAATGAATATGTACTTCTTAGGTTATATGGAGTTGGTCACCTACCTAAGGTCTTATGAAAACATAGGCAGTATTGAAGTTCTACTCAATGGACAACGAGTACTTCGCGAGTACGCTAAAGTCATCATCTTGAGAGTACACTATGAGGTGTGGGATATTGGCTAGTAAGTCAGAACTCTCTCTAGGGGGTCAAGCTACAACACTTCAGGTCATCATATTCGTGACCATTCTGGCAATATTCGGCTCACTATTGCTTTCAATATTTCACTCTTGGACTCAACTTAACTTGGCTCCTCTAATTGCACTGAAAGTGGCTAGAATAGTGGATGAGGTGGATGGAGTAGTGGGACTGAAGTTTGAAGTTAATGTTAAAGTCACCTTTTTGCCCAATGGAACAGTTATAGTAGAGACTTCGAGGGGCATCGGAAAGGCTAGAGTTCTTAATAGGAGCTTAATCCCTAGTTCAGCAGAAGGATTTGTAGTCTACATAATGTCTAACGGAACTCACGCCCGCGTTACCTCTAGGAGGGAATAACATGAGAGAGAAGAAATACGCACTGACATTCGATTTAGCACCTTTTATGCCATTCTCAGTACTCTCAGCAAGATCAACTAAGGATGAGATAATTTTGGGGAAGAGTGAGTGTGGTAGGGTAGTAGCTCTGAGTTGGAGTCGACTACCCAGCTTTCATGCTATAGTCATGGGAGACGTTAGCTTTGAAAGAGCCAGGGTAGTTAAGTCGCTAATTTTAGAGCTTGTTAAACTAGGGAAAAAAGTGTTTGTGATAGATTGCCGCTCAGACTATGTAAGGCTCACGAAGTGTTTAGGAGGGCTTGTTTTAAGCGGAGATGCCTCGTTGATAGAACTCTTTGCAGACTACTATTGTTCAGCTGAGATTTGGATTGACGTAATAACTAGGATAGCGCTAGATACTTTTAGCTTCCCCTTAGTCGTACCTTTGTTCAAAGCATATATAATTAAGGGCTTCAAGAGGGTAAATATTCAAAATCCAGAAATCTCCACATTCATTAATTTGTACGAGAATGTAGCAAAGCTAAAGTTAAGCGAGTTGATGATGAGGTATAACGTAATCTGTTTAAATCTAAGAGGATTGTCTAAAGGGATTGCTCACTTTGTAACCCTCGTTACTTTAAGGCAGTTGGATTTTTATTGCAAGAAAACATACGGAGCCTGTCACAAGTTAAAAGTAGTTGTGATAGTCGATGATGGACATTACGTGGCCCAGCGATTTGAGGACATGAAGTCGGTCTATGCAAAGGCGCGAGAGTTCGGCTGGGGTTGTTGGTTAGTAGTTCAAAGTCCACGTGAAGTTCCAGCATCGCTTTATTCATATGCGGGTTTCATCCTTATTTTAGGAGGCTCTGAAGCCTACATCAATGAGATCTCATCAATAATCCCTCTCTCGAAAGAGGACATCAGCTACATTCTATGTGCACGGAAAGGGAGTGGGCTGCTTATCACGCAGGTAGACTCCAGACCAAAGAGGTTGACCCTTAAAATTAGCAATTTGGTCCTAAGTCTTTAGCATTGAACTCCTTAATTTGCATTTAATTCGAAAATATTATTAAATTATTATCAAATTATTATCTTAATGGAGAAGAAAATAAAGTATACGTTGGCGATTGTGCCGGTGATAGTACTCTTTGGAATTTCAGTCTGGATTTTGCAAGAGTTAGTAGCGCTCCTGATCAAGTCGCTTATGGAGGCATTAGAAGTAAAAGACTTAGTAATTCTCATAGCCATCATCACTACAGGTAGCATATTCTATCTAATCATTGGCTCAACGACCGGAGAAGTAGAGTATGTTAGAGGGAATCTTTATAGGTGTCGTAGAGGCTTTAGGCGCTATGAGATATTAACTTACAGGGTTCCTTCTAGGCTCACTAAGTTCGATCCCACCTTTCTAGCGATACACTTCGATAAAGTCTATGTCATGAAGAAAGGTTGGAATGTCTACTTAATTTTCTTTAAAAGAGGTAAAATTGAGAGAAAGCTAATACCTAGGATTTTCATTCCAGTTAAAATACCGCTTAGTTACTTCTACCAAAGGCTATACGAAAGGTCACTAGTCACACTAAGGAATGAAGTTCTTGATGATGACATGGATTACTTGCTTTCTCTCCGCTATGAGAAAGGCATGTTCACAGCTAAGTTATTCGTGATGATGAGGAGTGAGAGGTTGAAGTCTACACTTAACATAGTCAAACTCGAACCCAAGATAAGGGCTCCTAGTGACATAGTTAGCATAAATGATATAAAAGCTACCATAAGTGAGCTTTTCTCCCTAATCAAGGACGACTCCTACTTGACCAGCGAGGGACTCACTATCGGTTACATAGGGGATAGTGAGTTTAAGATTCCTACTAAAAGTCATAGGTTTATTGTTGGCTTAACTGGTTCGGGAAAGACTTCTTTAGCTCTGACATTGTTTAGAAAACTAAAAGGAACGGTGATATACATTAACGTATCGGGACAGGAGACGCCATTGATAGGAGAGGTTCTAGTACCACATGTGGATTTGAGAATAAACGCCATCAAGGAGGTGGTTCCTGATAGGTTCATTGAGATAATAGATAACACAATCAAGGCTTTAGAGATTGAGGTTAGAGGACTCAGAGAGAGAAGTCTAGCTTACAAGGTATTGAGAGATACAATGTATAAATACAGTCCGAGAGACATAGACGAGCTCATTAAAAGGCTAAGAGAGGAAGTGAAGAGTGTTCAGGCTCCTGATGTAATATCCTCAATTAACTACGTAATTCGATATCTAGAGAGAATAGCTAATGCTGCACTAATGTCGACCTCCAAAGACATAATAGACCTCATCAAGGGCAGGAAAGTCGTTATAGACATGAGGTACTTTAAGACAGATGAGGCGAGGTCCTTTTACACACTACTCTTGCTCACCTTTTTATTTGAAAAATGGCGAGCTGTTTATGAAGACCTACACATCATAATAGACGAAGCGAGGAGGATAATTCCTCATGCCTCTTCAGAGACGTCAATAATTTCGAGGATGCTGAGTGAAGCTAGGAAGAAGTCGATATGGATAACGTTGATAGATCAAACATTCTCTATTAGACGAGACTCATCTTGTATTGGGAACGTATCCCAGTTCCTCATATTCAAGGTAATCGATGTTAGTGATGTTGATTATATAGCTAAGCTAATGGAGCCTGCTAACTTCATGAGACAAAGGCTCTTGAAAGATATTATCAGGTCTTTGGATAAGTTTGAGGTATTATTCTTTGATACCAAGAACTACTATAAGTTGAAGTCTCTCCCTACATTCACTAAGACAGTTTCGGTTCAAGATATTTGTGATGAGTATAGCATTGACTCGAAGACTCTCATAGAATTAGTGAATAGATTTTCAAGGGAACAAATAATCGACATGATAGCTAACAATGATTTTAGAGAACTAGAGAAGCACGGTATTGACATAGCTAGAGTTAGAGGAGTATTAACTTCTTTCTACAGGATTCCTTATCATTACCTTGGATTACATGATATAACGGTCTTAGCAAGGATTCATGGTTGTAATGAACGTAATCTAAGAGAGTTATTTAGTGAAGTGATGAGAGACAGGTCTATATTGATAAGGAATAATCCAAGATTATACCGAGAGAAAAGGGTAACTAGAGTAGGGCTCGCTCTACTTGATCTACTAGGCCTACTCGAGTATCCTAAGCCGAATATAGAAGGGCTCTCTCCTAAAGCTAAAGCTGCTTATGAAAAGCTAATGAAGTATGCACTTGATAATTATGGCTCACGAAATGTGCGCTACATAATGAGAGAGTTCATAAAGCATGAAGGTGAATTTGATGAATATGTAGTGAGCGAGCTCAGGGAGCTCTTTAATGACTTGAGAAAGGAAGCTCAGATATCAATGAGAATTTTCGACTTCGTAGCTGAAGATAGCTTATAATTGTGTCAGCTCATTATCTCCGAGCGTTCGAGAAAGAGCTTTATTAAAGTAAGACTTTTGATTATGAGACTTTTAAGGTGTTCCTGAGTTAGCTTATCAAGTTCGAGAAGCGCTTCATAAAGCTCACATACAATACTTGCCTCAAGTGATTGGGGAAACTTTCTTTGGAACTCCTTACAAGCTCTCGCTTTGGACGGAATGAAGTCTTCATAGAGACATAAGAAGACTTGGATTGCCATCAGTGCATTAGTTATGCATGCTTTAGCCTTATCATGTAGGGTAAGTTCTCTTTCGCCTATACGCCTAGCCTCGGCTACCAGCTTTGCTGTTCTTAAAAGTTCTTGAAGAGCTCTCTTTACATCAGCCTTAGTTATAGGAGGGGGAACATAGTCCTTAAGCACATCAGCTCCATATAACACATAGTACCCTTTTTTCACATTATTAAGCCAAAAGACGTTGAACTTTGGGTCCATCTTGTTTTTCATTATGTTCATTGTAGTGACAGTCAAGTCGATGATGTGTCTCTCTAAATTGAACCTCTCGTGTACCTCATTGAGTAGCGTCATGAGTATCGAGACTATCCAGCTAGGAATAGGATAGGTTTCATCCTTAACTTCTCCTTTCCAACACTTATCGTTGAAGATTACGAGAATATCAATGTCACTAATATTTGGTATAAACTCACCCCTAGCTAAGCTTCCATAAAGGATGATGCTATCTATACAGTCTTTAAACTCACCTACACAAAGCTCTACGAAGTACCTTATCAGCTTTTCATAAATTGCTCCACGTATACACTTAATGGCTTCTTCCATTTCACTAAATTTATACCTTCCGACTTAAATGGGCTTTTAAGTAGATATGCCTTGAAAAAGGTTTTAAGATTTGCAGAGATATCTTCTAAGGGAATACACATGCGCTCCATGGTGCCTATTATTTTATTACTTATCATTCTAACAATGTATTTCGTTCATTGTATTTCTGAAAGGCAGAATGTGTACACGTACTACTTCTACTTGCCCATTAGTGGCTCGTTAACAATAGTAGGTGTTAATCAATCGTCAATTATCATTTATAAATTGTATGGGGCTGAGTATACTCCACTTAAAGAGTTGACTGTAAGTAGGTTTGAAAAGGTAGTCTTGAGTATAGATGGGGGATTTTATAAGGTAGTTTCAAAGGGTAGGATAACCATTATAGCTTCAATAAGTGAGCTGACTACACTTTATACCTCTACAGAGGGAGGTTATGTAGGTAAAGAGTTCATAATTCCAAGGTTTTCCGGAGACCTGGCAGTTCATGCCTTTGAAGACTCCGAGGTCATGGTGTACAGCGCTGATGGAAAGAAGTTAGTTAGCTTCAAACTTTGGCAAAATGAGACAAAAACCATAACTCTCTTAGGTAGTGATATCTTCAGAATAGTTTCTTCAGGTAGGATAGCTATTGGTCAACATGCTGAGCAGGGGATGATGTTTATGGTTGATGTCAGGGGGAAATTTAGAGGAAGGAACTTATTTGGTGGACATCACTCTACCATGGGTGTTGTAGTAGTCTCAGTTTATGAGCCATGTAAAGTTAGAGTTCACCCACTCCCGCCTGCTAAGGCAGTTGAGCATAAATTTACAGAGGAAGAAGTGAGTAAGAACGCTTTCTGGGAGCACCCAAACGTGCACCCAACATTTTACTGGGTTGTATCTGATGGCGATGTCACTATTCTAGTTGGTGAAGGTGAGTATAATAATACGGCAGCTATGTTAAGAGGAATTGCTGTTGCTGTAATACCTGCTAATGAAGTTTTTAGAACCTTCGCCCCAACAGCACTCATAGTAATACCGTTTAAAGATGGAACTATATGGGTAAATGGTGAATCACAAGCAGTATTCGAAGGACAGCCTATAATATATCCAAGTAGAGGTAAATACGAGATAGTAGCTGATGTACCAGTAACTATAGAAGTTATTGGAACCAGTGCAGCTAGTTTAGCTGAGTCTACAGCCTGGAGAGATGGTGAGTGTCTATTAAGTGACAGAGATATTGTAGACTATGGACCACCAAAGCCAAGTAAGAAGCCGAGAGGTGAGATGCTTCCAATGCACACTATCATAATCATTATAGTAGTCGTGGCAATTGTGTTAGGCTCCATACTGTACATAAGACACTTAAAAAGATTAACGCCATGATGGTTAGTACTTCTCAAATAGAAAAGAAGTCTTAAATAGTCTCACATTATCTCATGAAAATTCATAATGCTAGAGTGCTACAATGTTAGGGTGTCTGTCTACTTGAAAACTTCCTAAAGTAGTCCTAGTGTTGCATTGACTATCATATCTAGTGCTTCAGGGACAAGCTTTGACCAATAACACGTCTCAACTTCATGACCACCGTGTGCAAAAACTTCTCGAGTTGGAATATAACCTATATATTAAGTAGTACAATGGGCAAGATAAGTTAACTTGGCAGGAGAGCTCATCTTAATACGTAGTTGACCTTCAACAAATGGCTCTCCCGGGAGAGCTACAATAGCCACATCGCCTATTCGAAATACTTGAATTTCATAATCTAGCTCTTGTTCCCTTTGTCTAAGCAGGTGAACACTCATTATAGACGCTGCTCTTATCCACTTAGGGTCAATACCTTTTTCATTTATCCAGCTTGGAGTTGGTTTTTCTGTCAAAATGCGTTCTGCCCACTCTAACAGCTCTGGCTCTACTTGACGAATAGGAATCCTTAGATGTTTTACACGATAATCAAGTATAGCATCTTCTTGAAAGTCAAGAGTCTCAACTATTCTATAGGTTACGTCGCTAACATTCGTCCCATTTGATAGTGGTCTGGTTTCCACTCAGGGTCGAAAGGAGGATTAGGATTTATGTTCCCACAACAACCGTTTAAGACTAAGGGGACACATGTATAACCAAAACGTTTTCTAACTTCATCTGACCATGCTCCAGGCCAATCTGCTGAGACTATTAGTTTTGGAAAAACATGTACAGGATGGCACGTGTAATGTAACAGCATAGCAATGAACTTTAGCGATAGAGACTGAAAGCATACTACACCTACTTCAGGGTCCATAGGGCCTTCTAAGTAGCGAATGAACGTTAGTCCTAAAGGACTAGGCCAGTCACGTGGTGGAATTATTGCTTTTCCTTCTCTAGTAATTGCTCGTCTATTAAAAGCTAACCGTCCTTCAATTCCACTACCCGCAGCCCATCGTACTGGTTGCAATGACCTGTTCGCTTGTTCTATAGCCTTAATAATCTGCTTAAAGGCAAACTCAAAGTATTTCAATTCACCTCCACGTACCCATTCAAACTCTGATGGAACCTCAAATGCTTCATCTACCATGAAGTAACCAAGGGATGGAGCAGAATGAGTTTGTGTTGCATGAACCATAATTGCGTCTGAGTCAATTCCACAATTCTCCTCAGCCCATCGACGAATTTTCTCAGTCCACTCTTTTGTAACAATTGTCAAGTCTAGTGAGACTATACAGAGCTTCTTTTCATCATTCTCTAGAACTAGTGCTTTTGCATATAATGGATCCTCAACAAATTTTGCTGGACGGTAATCTCCTGTTGCACTTCCCGCTAGGTGTGCAGGGTATTGTGGCGTTATGTCTATCTGTGCTACTCCTGCTCTTAATTTTCCCTTTTTAGGCTTCATGTTACAGAAGTAATGTTTTAGAAGAATATTCTTTTTAAAAGAATAGTGCTCTTAGATAAGCTTATTTAAAGTGTTCTATTACTCTAGAGTACTTTTCAAGAAGCTCTAAATTCTTTGGCAATGGATGTATGAAGAAGACAAAGTGATTGACTCCTATCTTCAAAAGCTTCTCAATTTTCTCAATTACGTCTTCTATAGTTGTCTTGTTCTCCCATATGCTTATCACTGTTCCAAACATGAACTTCTCTGGTTCCTTAATCCACTTCTTCATATAATCCATGTACTTTAAGTACCTCTCAGGGTCAACTATCTCTGGTATCCACCCATTGCAGTACTTCGCTGTCATTCTAAGCATCCTAGGCCCATATCCTCCACTTATAATGGGAGGGTGAGGCTTTTGATAAGGCTTGGGAACTAATCTGCACTTCTTTATACTCCAGAACTTCCCTTCAAAAGTCACTTCATCCTCCGTCCATACTCTCTTTATTATCTTTACGGCTTCAATCGTTTTACTTACTCGAACTTTAGGAGGTTCCCATACGTATCCATAAGCTTCAAACTCCTCTTTCCACCAACATGCTCCTACTCCTAAGTATACTCTCCCTTTTGTTATTTGGTCAAGAGTTGCAACTATCTTAGCTACTAATACTGGATTCCTGAAGAGCATACAAGAGACTAGAGGAGAGACCTTTACCTTTGTCTTTAGAGCTACAGCCGTAAGCATGGTCCAAAGCTCAGGCCTACATCCTCGTTCGTCGTCTACGACTAAGAAGTGATCCTGGTGCGAAATTACGTCGAAGCCTAGCTGAGCTGCCTTCTCAGCAGCTCTTAAGACATAATCGATTGACTGAGTTACCGGAAGATGGTACCAAAATTCCATAGACTAACCTCCCCAATTAGTCTAAGGATTTTGTCATTTTAACTATTTTCTCTATAGCTCTCGGACTTGTAAACTGATGGAGGATAGAAATTTTACTATCATCTGCTAAAATTTTTGTACCACCCACAGGTCGAAGTCTTAAGAGGTGAGATGGGTGAGTAAGGTATGGTTAGTATGCGTTGACCTAGATGGTACTTTATGGGATTGTCCTGACGTATCCAAGTTAAGGCTTCCCTTCTACAAAATCTCCGATGAGTCCTTTAGGGACTCAGAAGGCACTATTGTAAGTTTAATACCAGGAGCTAAGCTCTTCTTAGAAGAGTTAAAGAATCACGATAACTTTATAACATCTACATTAAGTTGGAATGAGTATGAGAAGGCATATGAGGCCTTAAGGCTTCTGCAATTAGTCAAATATTTCGACTACATTGTGATAGAGAATCACCCTAGGAAGGATCTAATGTTATTAAAGTTGATGAGGATCATAGAGAGGGAACATGGGATTAAGATAAAGCCTAACAACATAGTCTACATTGACGATAGAGACATTCATATAAAAGATATAAAGGATAACATAGGGGAAGAAGTGATGTTCATTCAAATATGGAAAGATAGCGTCGATTTCTATAAGCTTATTGAGGTAGTTAAGGAGATCGCTTCTAGTGACTGTTAGGTTAATGCTGGAGTGTAATTTACAGTGTACTATACGTTAATCACTTCTATTTCGCTTATAATGCCTTCTAAAGAGCTACCCCTATCTTCGGCTATCATCTTAAAGTGTTTAACACTAAATGGATCTACTCCAAAAATCTTTGTCGCTATCACATCTATTGCCAGAGTATCTTCAGATAATAGAATCTTGTCGTTTGCTTCGACTATGTTTAGATCTGGTTTCACTACCTTAGCTATGTCAGCTATAACTCTGTCCATTCCTCTGGGGTGATACTTAAAATATTTGTACTTCTCGGCCACTAAGCCGAACAGGTTCTTGAGAGCTCCTGTCACTACTGTAGAGGGGTGACTTCCGATCTTCGCTAAGTTAATGAAATAATCGACTTCAAAGACTAGTTTCGGAAGTCGCAAGGATCTAACACTTCTAGGGTCAGGTACCTTCACTCTCACTTTATCTCCCTTAATCAGATTCATGAGCTTAACTCTCTCACTATAAGCATTTATCAAATCAGTTATTCCGAGTGTTTGGAATCTTTCCTCTGGCTTATACATCGTACTTTCGGTTTCCCCGATAATCACTAAGCCAGATAGTTCAGTGAAGTAGTTGAGCAATGCTTTAAGTAATTTAAGGTCAGGGGGATAGAAGCCACATATGTTAGGCTTTATTAAAACGATTTTGAAGCTCTTGAACTTTAATCCTAGTTCATCAAGGACTACTTCTAAGCCTTGAGGCAACTTAAATTTCGACGTTGAATAAACCTTGTAGCCCATATTGGAGAACGTATGCCTCTACCCTTATAGCTTTGCCGACGTTCTAGAAGAGGCCTAACAAATTTATCAAGAGTACGTAACATACATACGGGTAAGATCATGGGGGATCAAACTACTGTTATACATGGGCATGAGTACTTTGATGAGAAGTATGGAAGCTTCATAGTCCCCATATATCAGACAGCAATATTCGAGCAGATAATAAGGGAGACAGGGGAAAGACGCGTCTCTGATAGAGGAGTGGATCTGAAATACTCAAGAGAGGAAAATCCAACTGTTAGGCACTTAGAGAAAGTCTTAACTAAGCTGGAAGGAGGTGAAGATTCTCTTTGCTTCTCGAGTGGCATGGCAGCTATTTCGACCCTCTTTATAGGTCTTTTGAAGAAGGGTGATGAAGTGGTCTTGTCAAAGGAAGCGTATGGAACCACTATACAGCTAGCTCAGGAGCTTAGCAAATTTGGTGTAGAGGCTAAGCTTGCCTACCCAAGAGCCGAAGATATAATTGAGGCCATATCTTCCAAGACTAAGCTAGTATTCGTGGAGGCTATGACTAATCCAACGCTAAAGGTAATTGATATTAAGCACTTAGCAGAACATTGTAGAGATGAAGGAGTAACTCTGGTCGTTGACAACACGTTCGTTACTCCAGTTATATATAAGCCGCTGAACGATGGAGCTAAAATAGTAATTCATAGCCTGACCAAGTACTTAGCCGGTCACAATGATGTAATCGCAGGCGCTATGATCAGTTCAACTGAAATTATCAATGAACTATGGGATTGGAGAAGGAAGCTTGGATGTATAACTGCTCCATTTGATGCCTATCTAGTCTTAAGAGGGTTAAAGACGCTAGCTCTAAGAGTAAAGAGACACTCTGAAAACGCTATGGTTGTAGCAGAGTTCTTAGAGGACGATCCCAGAGTTAAGGAAGTATTGTACCCTGGTTTGCCTAGCAGTGAATACCACGAAGTTGCTAAGTCTCTATTTAGAGATGGCCTCTATGGTGGCGTTGTTAGCTTCAAAGTTAAAGGTGGATTTAAAGAGGCCTTGAGAGTCTTTAGAAGTGTTAAATTAATTAGACCTTCACCTAGTCTTGGAGGACCTGAGAGTTTAATGACCGTTCCAGTATTGAGTATAGCAGCAAAAATGCCCAAGGAGATCAGGGAGGAACTAGGCATAACTGATAACTTAATCAGGCTCTCAGTTGGACTTGAGGACGTGGATGATATCATTGAAGACCTGGACAGGTCGCTTCAATCTATTCAGTGAAGACAGTAGACTTGCCACTCTCAGTCCTTAGATTTAATAAGACGAGTACTCAGAATGACTGTTTGGGCTAAATGAATCCGTCATGCCTCTTCATTTGTGATGGGGATTAGGCTTTTTTACATAGAATACTATATATGTGACGTGATCGACATAGATGTAGTTGAATGTTCTGACTTAAGCTTAATAGCTAAGCTGTTTAAAGCTCATGAAGACGAGCCTTTTGTGTATTTAGAGGATGTGCAATTGTTAAGAGTACTTAGTCAACTGAAGTCATGCAAAGTGTTCATAGCAATGGTCGATAATGTTCCCATAGGGTGTATTTACGCGATGAAGTACATGTACAATTATGGATGGATCGGTGGGCTTCTAGTTCATAGGAGGTTTAGAAGAGGGGGTGTCGGCAAAAGATTGATTAAAAAAGCGTTAGAGTTCCTCAAGACTCCTTATACTTATCTCTTTGTAGAGCCAGAGAATATTCCTGCAAGGAAGCTTTTCGAAAGCTTAGGCTTCAACCCAATCTATAAGAGGCTTAATTGTACATTTTATACCTCTTCGAGCGGTGGCTATGTTTGCGTGAACTATGATGTGGGGTGGGAAGAGTTAACTGAAGCCTTAGGCTTTAGGGAGAGAGGTGGTATAGTGAACTTAGGTTACTACCCGGTGAAGTTAACTGAGAACGTATTCTATGACTTGAGGCGTAGGGGTAAAGTTCTGAGGTGTGGAGGTATCATAGCAATAATCGAGAACTCGCATCGTATAATCCTTAACGGATTCTCGTTCACTTTTAACGACTACGTCCTGGAGAATGTAACGGTTACTCTGGGAGAGAGCATCGTGGAAGTCAACCCTTTCTATATAAAGCATAAGACACCTGACTTTGTTAGGCTACTAAGTTACTTAGCGACTCATGGGAAAGTAGTTGTGTGGACCTATGAAGGAGATCCAGTAGTAAGCAAGTTCCTCTCGGAGTGTCTCCCAGGAGCATTGGTTATGGAGCACAGAGACATACTACAATGACTAGAGTTCGTTTTGAATGCATGTTAACACTAGGTATAAATATATGACATTATTCTAAAATCACGGTGTTATAGTAATGAATAAAGTAAAAGAACTATTGAAGGTTCATGGCAAGCCTTCAAGAGAAGTATACTTTGACCACGAAAATTCAGGTTGGGTTCCTCCTGAAGTTGTGGAGGCTATGTTACCTTACTTTAACAAGAAAGGATACGGTCATCCAGCTATAACGAATAAACCTGGATGGGAAGCTTATGAGGTTCTAGAAGAGACAATTCAAGTCTTAAGTGAGACATTGAATGTCAATGAAGGAGGTGAGTTTATATTCACACATAGTGGTACTGAGGCTAATAATCTAGCTATAATGGGTACAGCTTTCGCACATAAAGGAGGGGATAGGAGAAAAATAGTAGTGACTGCCATAGAGCACCCTAGCGTTTTATATCCAGCTCAAGAACTCGAGAAGTTTGGTTTCAAGACAGTAGTCGTACCTGTCGACGATGAAGGGTTTGTCGATCCAGAAATACTGATGGCTTATATTGATGATGAGACGTTATTAGTGAGTGTGCAGATGGTTAACCATGAAATAGGGACCATTCAGAATTTGGGTGAGCTAGTTGAAGTAGTAAAGGATGTAGATTCTCGAATTGTATTCCATACAGATGCTGTTGACGCTTACGGTAGAGTACCAATTGATATCAAAGAGCTTGGTGTAGACCTCATGACCATAAGTAGTCATAAGATACATGGTCCAAAGGGTGTAGGAGTCTTGTATAAAAGAGATGGAGTTAAAATAAAGAGAATAATTCATGGTACCTTGAGCACTCAAGTTTACTGGCCAGGCGTTGAGAATATTCCCGCCATAGCTGGCTTCAAAAAAGCAATAGAACTTGCATTTAATGATTTCGAGAATAATATAAAACGAATGAAGCAATTAAGAGACTTGCTCTTTGATGAAATCCTCAACAACATAGATGATGTTGTTGTCAATGGTCCTCTGGGCGATGAGAGAGCCCCCGACAACGTTAATGTAAGCTTTCTTCATGTAGAAGGAGAAGCCCTCACAGTAGAACTTAGCTTAAGGGGTATTTACGTTTCTAGTGGCAGTGCATGCACGAGTAGAGTGCTTGAGCCGAGCCATGTTCTCTTAGCGATAGGTAGAGCGCATGAGGAGGCCCATGGGAGTATATTGTTTAAGGTCACTAGGTATCACACAAGAGATGATGTAAAGTATGCTGTAGAACAGCTAAAAGATGCGGTAAGTAAATTAAGAGCCATGAGTCCTTTAACAGTGAGGTGAGGCTATGAGTTCAAGAATACCTTTGATTTACTCACCAAAGATTCTCGAGTTATTCAGAAACCCAAAGAACTTGGGTAAGCTTAGTGATGCTACTGTATCAGCTCAAGCTGGCAGTCCAGCTTGTGGTGATGTAATAGTCATGTATCTAAAGATAAGCGATGAGGAGATTATAGAAAAGGCTAGCTTTGAGAGCTACGGATGTGCAGCTAACATAGCCTCAGCAAGTATTTTAACAGAAATGGTGAAAGGTAAGACCTTAGAAGAGGCATGGAAAATAAGTTGGAAGGATATAGCTAAGGAGTTAGGAGGTCTACCAGCAATAAAATACCATTGTAGTGTGCTAGCTACAGGGGCTTTAAAAAGAGCCATAAGGAAGTATTACAAAGACGTTAAGAAGAGGAGACCCTCATGGTTACCTGAACACTTAACAATAGAGGAGAAGCAAGCCTTAGAGCTAGAAGAGCTGATAGAAAAATTTTACAAGAGGTTTGAGGGTGGTTCGTGTGAGTGAGGAAGTGTTCTTAGACTTGACCGTTAGAGAGAAAGGTTGTACAAAGACTCCTGTGGTAAGACTCGTAAGAGAACTCAGCAATATTGAAAGGGGAATAAAGTTAAGAGTACTCTTCCATGAAGGGGACTTGCCAGTAAAAGTTTTTAAGGCGCTTGTGACAAGAAGGGGGTTAAGGATAGAAGATTTAAGGAAAGTCGGAGAAGTTTACGAAGCCCTTTTAACTAAGTAAGCGTTTTCTAGAGTTAATTAACAATTGTTACTAGGGGGGCAACATGAGACTACATTGTGAGATAATGACTAAATTTGTAATACCTGCTGTTAGAGCTCTAATAGCTATTCAACTCGTACGAAAGTATAATATGACGCAAGTAGAGGCTGCTAGGAAACTAGGAGTCACTCAGCCAGCCATAAGTTATTATCTAAACTCTAAAAGAGGAAAAATAGTCATAGAGAAAATAAGAAAGAACAAAGAAATCATGGAGCTCATAGAGAAACTCGCAGAGCTTGTGTATCAGGAAGAACCGCCAGAGGAGATACAAAAAGTCATGTGTGAAATATGTGCAAAAGTCAAAAAGAGTAAAGGACTTACTGAGTAGACTCTAAATGTTAGGATAGCACATTATATAACTTAATTAAACAATCACCTCAGTACCTCTAGGCTACAATTTAAAGTATCTCTTGAAATGTTCTACATATTTAAAGCCATCATCGGGGAATATCAGAACAAAAACTCCCTCATTATTCATTAACTTCTTGTACGCTTGAAATACAGCTCCAGAACTTAAACCTATTAACAAGCCCTCCTTACGGGCTACCTCTATGACTCCTTCAACCGCTTCTTTCCAGCTCACCTCGACCACTCGATATAATTCGACTGTCGATAACCATTTAGGCTTTGTTTCTACTCTTTTAATTCCTGGAACTATTGAGCCACATGACGGTTGAACTCCTATTATCTTAACAGTATTACCATACTCCTCTTTCAATCGTTTAGCAATAGCAGCTATATGGCCAGACGTTCCTACACCAGCTATGACAAAGTCTGGTCTTCTGTCGATACTCTCTAGTTGCTCAATTATTTCTTTAGCTGTAGTTTCGTAGTGTACTTCAAAGTTAGCATCATTCTCAAATTGATTTAAGTTAGTAGCTCTGATTTTTTCTGCATGCTTCTTCACTTTGTTCCAGAACTCCTCATCTATGGTCTGGTACTCGGTCCTAATAACCTCTGCTCCTAAAACTTTCAATAAAACTTCTATAGCTCTGAGCGTTGGTTTTTGGAATGTAGGCTGTGAACTTAAGACCAAAAATATTTGAAAGACAGGCTAAGGATATACCGACATTACCAGAAGTAGCTTCTTCAACTCTTTGCTTCAATGAGTCTTCTTCGAGAAATTTTATCAACATGTTCCACACGGGACGATCCTTAACGCTTCTACTGAACGGATTGTAGAATTCTAGTTTAGCCCAAACCTCTCTTTCTTCTATGCATTCGCTTTCAAGTCTCACAAGAGGAGTTGGCCAATTATCGATTAATAATGAAATTGTATTAGGGAAGACTCGCCTTTCTCTGTCAAATGCTTTCTTGAGATGAGAAGATCGCACTTAATTCACCCTTTTGGTGAATGCAACTAACCATACATAACGCCGTTATGGGTATAAAAAACGGTCCTAATAAGTCTTTTCTTGCTAATTCTGTGTCCTTAGAGTTTAAAGATTCCTACTCTAAGATTTCTTCGAGCAATTCGCCTTCACAGTGCTTAGGGGTTGGTATATCTAGTAAGTAAGATATTGTTGGCACCACGTCTATTAATTTAATGGGCCTTTTGAGTTCTTTTCCTTCGGTTATTCCAGGTCCCTTCGCTATGAAGATACCGTTTACTGTAAAATCTCCTACTCTCGTAGTAGGTTGATAGTATACATGAGCACCAAAGACTCTCTCAGCTCTCCATACGTACCCCTTCTGAAGTTCATCTGGTGATAAAAACTCACTATCTAAACCTTCTAACACTCCGTCATATAATTGATAACCTGGCTTTAAGTAGTAGATGATGTCTCCAATGGTTTCAGCCACGGTTTCTCTACCTCCTATATAAGGATCATCCTCCTTTCTTACAGCTAACTCTATGGGACACGTACCACTCTCCTCGTCTTTAAGACTATATAAGGCCCTAATGACTTCCTCCCTCACTTCATCATACTCACTAGGATCGACTATTCCATCAGGGTCCCTATCCTTCAAGTTTATCCATACGTAGGTAGGTTCATAATATGGAAATGCTTTCGTCTTTGACCAATCTACTCTATACTTCTTCACCTCATCGTCCCATTTGTAGGCTAAGAGACCTGCGTCTACTAAAGCTCTCCTTATAGAGACTACGTTCCACGATGGAACCGCTCCATGATCAGACACTACTATTACTAACGTGTCTTCAGATACACATCCCTCTAAAAGATCTTTTAGGAGATCATCAGCTATTTTGTAGGCTAATTCCATACCCTTACTAGCTTCTTCAGCCTTTGCCTCATCATAGAAAGGCGAGCCTTTATATGAAAACTTCAGATACCTATGGTTAACGGCGTCAAATATGTGAAAGTGGAAGAAGCATACTCTCCACCCTTTAGTTCGCTTTAGGTAACTTATTAACCTAGCTAGGCCTTTAGCTTCTTTAACCATGCCAGATAAGTAAGGGTACTCTTTTCCATAAATCACGTAATCCCTCCCCACCTCTTCGAAGAAGCCCTCAGGTAGAATTGCTCTCCTTACTAATTCTTCTCCTAGTTCATTTGGATGAGTCCATCCATTAACATTAAATACTCTTGAAAGCTCAATTCTCACGAATCTGCCGTCCCTAGATAGCTCTAGAACCCTTGCTCTGAATATGCCTTTGAGCTTTCCATACTTAGTATCTAAGCTTAGAGGAATCCACTCGCTCCACTCTAAGACTTTAATGAGGTACTCTCTATCACCCTGTACGAGAACTATGCTATCATAACCCTCTCCTCTAGAATCAACTATATAAAGATTTAATATGATAGATGATTTCAGTGCTTTGTCCTTTTCTATCTCTATTCTAGCCTTTATAATCGGAGAGAAACTCATCACTCCTTTGTGTGCCTTCAGCTCACCTATTACTTTGATTGACTTCTCGCCCTTCCTAGGATGAGTGCTGTATATGCAGTGTTCAACTAATACTTTGGGTGGCACTCCTGGCATTGGCCATGATCCAGCTACCATGATTCCTTTCTTCAATTCGCTACTCCAACCTGCTGGATAGTTGACTATTAGTGTCCTTATACCATGCCTATCAGCGACATCCCAAAGATATTCAGCCTTACAGTACTTAGCTAGTTGGCCACGATGTCTCAACTTCAAACCCAGGCCAAGAGGCTCTCCAGGAAAGTGAAGATAGAAGCTCGTCACACCATGGGTGGCTGTAGTGGCTCCAGTGGCTATCGTGGTCCAATTCGTAGGAGTATCACAAGGAGGACATGGAACTGCTTCGGCTATTACTCCATTTGAAATTAAATACTCAAACGTCGGCAACTTTCCTTCTGATATGAATTTTTTCACGAAGTATAGCATAGCTCCATCTAGCCCTATCACAATAACATCTTTAACTCTATTCACGTGACCTCCCGTTTTTTAGCTCACCTTTGCTAGTTGTTTATCATGAACTTTTAATAAGCTTGTTGTTTCTTGTCTCTATTGCCTCATATAAGAGTGAAGAATGAAGGTCTTAGGTATCATGTCTAGTTAGAAAGAAGTCCAGAATTCTTGAATTCTTCGTGAAGCTAAGAGTAGGAAGTCCTTGGTTGTTACGTAGCTTGAAGTGAAATAGTTAGTATGAGCAAGTATTAATTACAAGGGTTGTACTCTATACTTTCAACTTCTTCACTAGTCTCACAACGTTCGTAGCTCCCAATCTTTTTATTTCGATTATTCCGTATTTCTGTAGCTTCTTCAAGTGTCTATGAACAGTTGTCTTAGGAAGTCCTAAAGATGTTACTATCTCTTTTTGTAAAGCCTTTCCACCCTTTGACTTCAAGAACTTTATTATTTCAATATCAACCTCTGTGAGAATTCTCTTAAGCTCCTCATACTCGTGCTTCCTACTAAATAAAAATGACAGTATTACTCCAAGAGCCACTACTCCGATAACTGCTACAATCAGAAGATAATGACCTTGAGGTCTTGGAATTACGCGGACCTTTAGCATTATGATGTCGTCTACTATATTCTCATGCCCACACTCTATTAACAGCTCCCATGTCTTAACTTCATTAACTTGAGGAGCAGATAGTTCTACTTTAAATGTCTCGTTGTGCTCTGGATCTAGAAATATTGTGTCATAGAAGACGGTCTCATTCCTTAGTTTATCTATTATTTTAATGAAAATCGTAGAAGACGCATTACCAGAGTTCCTGACTATAACAATAACGGTTAACTTATCATTGGAATTCACTTCTTCTGGAGCCTCGACCTTGAGCACCTCGGCTTTAGGTATTAGTACTGGGAGTTTGACCTTTAGGACCCACATGATTTCATGTTCTCCAGGTGGAAGTAGCACAACATATCTCCCATCACTTTCATAAAGATCAGTAAAGTTCTCTGGCATCTTCACGGGAATAGAGTTCACAGGTAAGATCACCCTAGCTACGTATCGACATGAGAAGTTCATAATCCATAAGTTTGGTAGCTCCTTCCTCACTAAGGCGTCTGTTACGTAAGTTACATTAACAAGACCAACGTCAGGAGCATATACTCTTATTACATAAGTCCCATTTACTGGTTTGACACTAGTATCATATATTTCTCTACCCACAGCTAACACTGGCTCTAGTGGCTTCGCTAATGCCTCGACTTCGAAATAGACACATGGCTCAGTCACGTTTACAACGTGGGTCACTATAACCGTGCCATCTCTCTGTACGTCTAGTATCACTTCAAAGTGCATAGCTTCGGCCCTAAGATTAACCGGGCATAGGGACAGCATTATCACTACTAATACTACGAGTGAGCGTAGCTTGCTGTACATATCTGCACACCTGCTCTTAATACAAGACATATTGCCATAAAGTTAAGTCTTAGGGTGTATGATGGACTGACCTAAAAGCTCTAATAAGTAACTACCTGTGTAGTTTATGAAATATCAACAGAAATAGCTATGTCAGTGGGACCGACTTCTACCTCTAGAGGATTTCACAATAGTGATTCTCAAGGGCTTCTCTATAACTGTGTTATCGTATTTTAGTATCAACTTCAACTTACAGACTGGCTTAGTGAATGATAACGTTAAGTTGAACTCAAATTCCTCTTCTGAATAAGCAGCTATCATCTTACTCTCATTAACTAATACATTGTCATTCTCATCAACTATGAGTATATCGACCTCCACACTCTCGTTTAAGTTATTTTTCAGTGTCAGAGTTATAGTCACACTTCCATTAAGTGCTACTTTCATAGGATATCTAAGCTCTTTAATCTCTATCAGTGAACCAAGCCTGTATCCTCTCTGTTCACGAGTTCCTTCTCCTTTATGTGTCTTGAACGCTTCTTTGGTTTTATTCAATATATCGTGAAGGCTTAGAGCTTTTTCCTTTATTGCTTCTTGAACAGATACTAAGTGTTCTATTACTTTGTTTAAGTGTTCTATTACCCTTTCTATAGCCATTATTGCTTTTTCGCTGGCATTAACTTCTTCTAGATGAGCTATCAACTCCTTTAACTTCTCTATGACTTCCTTTATCCTCTCTATAGCTACTTTCAGCCCTCGTTTAATGTAGTCCTCTCCCTTCCATGCCTCTTTCATAAGTTCTTTCTCATACTTCTCGAGCACTTTTTCAACAACATGCTCCATCTTATCTTCAACTCTATTCCTGGCTTCACTTCTAAGCTCTTCAGCGATTGCCGCTATTTTCTGCTTCACTTCTAGTTTTCCTTCTTCTGCCTCTTCTTTAGCTACCCTTATTAGGTTAATGAGGTGAGTAGCATTACTCTTATTTGCTATAACCTCTAACCTCTTTAGAACACTCTTGTATACCTCCCTCTTAGCTATGAGTTCTTCTCTTTCAAGTTCTTTCTTAAGCTCCTCTTTAAAGTCATCTCTAGTCATCTTAAGAACCTTTACTTGGAGAAGATTTGCGGATTGAATAATTTCTCTGCACAATTCAATGACCTTACTATAGTTACCTTCAACTAGTAACTCTTTAGTTATATTAAGTTTAACTTCAAGCTCATGTAACTCGGTGCTCACATTAACTTTAGCTCTTATCGACAATTCTCTTACATACTCTATAGCCTTTTCCGCTATCTCTATTGCTACCTTAGCCTTTCCCTCTTCTCGGCTCTGAGGTTGACCCATTCCTGCAAGAGCACTCATTACCACCATTAGCACTAGTATGACTGCCTCGAGTCTGAGCTTCAAGCCATCACCATGATCTTATGTGGATAAGTGACAATTAAGGAACTCCCTGAAACCGATTAGGAACCACCTAGGGAAGGTTACATAAGCACGCCACTAGATTTGCTCTTATAGGTGATCCAACGATACTTCATAACTAAGTAAGGTGTTACATTCAAAACTAGGATATTATAGGCAACGCTTAGCTATGCTAAGGGTTTAACGTTAGCGTCAATTATAGCCTTAAATTTTCTGGCCACTTCTATGCTTTTACAGGTATAGACTACACTCTCGCTCACTTTAATACGATTACCACAATATGGACATACTGTAAACTTAACCTTCGATTTCACTATCTTACTCTTCTTACATCTATCACAGACTACTACGTAGTACATAATAGTCACCCAGGGGATCCGATTAAGTTGGCTTGTCTTACTTTCTTTTAACAATTACGTCATTTAGTGCTTTTAGTTAAACTCTTTTTATTTTTAACTAGTGATCAAGGTAAACGAGTAATTAGGTTAATATAAATCTTAAACACGTTAACTCGTGTGTTAAAGATGACACGAAGAGATTTAGCCTATTCCATTTTTCGTGGAGAAAATCCAAGGCCTGGAATTCACATAGAATGTGATGATAAGCGTGTAGAGTACCAACTAAGTGACTTTTTAGGTTCAAGAGCGAGAGTATCAATGTGGGATAAATTCTTTGTTAATGGTGGACCATTCCATAGATGGACTGGAGAGAGATTAAGAGAATGGATCGAAAGAGTAGATCCTGAAAGTTATGACTGGGAGTCAGTATATGATGACTTAGTCGAAGGAGTTGAGAATTTCAAGAAGAGAGTTTCTAAATACAGAGGACGTTTCATAATATTCAAGGTATTAGGCCCTACAGAGACTGCTGAGGGCTTCTTTGCTAAACCACTGAGCTCGAGACATATAAGTGAAGGGCAGTTAGCTCATAGCTTTGACTTTGGAGTCCTGCTCTCTCTAGACTTCAATAAAGCTATGGTGATTTATGAAAAGATAGCTAAAAGAGTTATAACGCTGATTGAACTAGGATGTGAAATAGACTTCGTTGATGGTGTAAGAATAGCCGATGATGTTGCTACTTACACTGGTCCAATATATTCAAAGAGGTTCATTGAGGAGTATCTAAAGTGGCATGAAAAGTTCACAAAAGTGATACACAAGGCTGATAAGTTAGCCATACTACACACTGATGGGGATGTAAGGAAATTAAGATTGCTCGATAGGCTCTCTGAGATCTATGATGGTATTCATCCACTTGATATAATGCCGAAGTCTACAGTAAGAAATGCATTAGTCTGGGTAAACGAAATCTGTTCAATAAGATCTAAATTGAAAAGCAAGTTGGTATTCTTCACTGGTATTCCTATAGATCTAATATTTAATGATAAAGTCGACGTTAATGAACTATTACAGGTCGTTGAAAAACTCATAAATTGTCATGGAGTTGAGCACTTAGTTGTAGCTACTACTCATAGCCCTTATCCAGGGAGAGGATATAATGAAGAGAGCCCCTTAAGTAAGGCACTAGCTGTTAGAAAGTTCGTGATAACCTATTATCGCAGGAATAAAGAGCCGATGTTATAAGTAAGTATACCTAGCACTAGAGCCAATAGTAGTGTGTAGATGGTTGACAGAAAGGTCCACTTCCAACTATTAGTCTCTTTCCTAATCACAGCTATAGTGGCTATGCAAGGCTGATACACCATTAGCACTGTCAGAAATGTGAGGGCTTGAAGTGGAGACCAGACACTCTTTAAGACTTCTCCTAAACTCTCTTCTTCAACCCTATATATCACGCTCATCGCAGCTAAGACCTGCTCTTTCGCAAGTAGGCCAAAAATCAAGGAAACTATAGCCTTCCAGTCAAGCCCCATGAGCCTGCCTAGGGGTTCTAAGAGCTTGCCTAGCTGTGCCCCAAAGCTAGTTTCAACTTCATAAGTAGGAAACGTATACAGGAACCATATCAAGATGACGCTAGCGAATATCAAGGTGCATGCTCTCTTCACAAAGGCTTTCACTCTAACCCATGTCAACAGCGCTATGTTCTTAATCGATGGAATATGATACTCTGGTAACTCTATTATGAGTTCTGTGAATTCTCTTTTAACTATAGCCTTGTCTAGCAGAGCCCCGGTTAGAGCCACTAAGAGTAAACTCAAAGCTATGAGCCATATCATCACCAATGTCGCTCTGATGGGCTCAAAGAATAAGTTGACTATGAATACCATTACTCCTAATCTAGCTGCACATGGAACGAGAGGATTGACTAGAATCGCTATCAACCTATCTCTATGGTGTTCTAAACCCCTCGTTGCCATTATTCCAGGAACGTTGCAGCCAAATCCCATTAAGACACTGAGGAAGGCCTTTCCATGAAGTCCAAGTAAATGCATGTACCTATCCATTATAACAGCAGCTCTGGCCATGTATCCGCTATCCTCCATCACAGCGTACACTATAAGGAACATCGTTATCATGGGGATGAAAGAAATTATTACATCAAACGCTGGTAACACTCCATCCATAATTAAGCTCTTCATTAGAGGATTTGTCACTCCGACTAGATAATCGCTAATTAGGAAGTCAACTACTAGACCAAATGCAGACGATGCCAGATCCGAGAGGAGCTCGCCTAAGGTAAATACCGCTAGGAAGGCCGTTGAGAAGACTCCAACTAGTATGGGAAGGCCAATGATCTTGTGAAGTACTACTCGGTCAATCCTCTCGCTTAATGTTCTTAGCTCCTTAGGTTGTTTCACTGATAGCTTGTAGATTGTGTCTACCATCTTATGTCTCAAACTAGCAATTATGACACTCAAATTGGGAGCAGTCTTTAAGATTTCGTTATAAGACGATACGACGTTTATGTAGTTAGGAGAACGTTTCAGTAATTCGATGACTTCCTTATCGCCTTCAAGTAACTTTATCAATAACCATCTCGTGGGATATCCTTGAATCCTATCCTCCTGGACCATATCCTTTAACTTCCTCACAAGAGGCTCTACTTTATCTCCATAGCTGATTCTAAGGGGTTTTAAGCGAACTTTTCCCTCCACTACTTCTACTATCTTTTTCAGTAGGTCATCTATCCCTATACCCTTCACTGCTATCATCGGAATTACTGGTACGCCTAAAATCTTCGAGAGCTTAGCGATGTCTATTTCCATGCCTTTCATCTTAGCTATGTCCATCATATTTAGGACTACAATCAGCTTATCTGTCAGTTCCAACAACTGTAAAGTTAAATACAAATCCTTTTTGAGTGTAGAGGCATCAATTACTTGAACCACTACATCTGGTCTCCCATCAACTATGAAACGTCTAGCTATTACTTCATCGTACGAGTAAGCGGTTAAGCTATAAGTTCCAGGTAAATCTACGAACTTCATCTCATAACCATCGAACTCTCTTACTCCCTCCTTAATCTCCACAGTCTTCCCTGGCCAATTAGCAGTGTACTGCCTCAATCCAGTTAATAGATTAAAAACAGTTGACTTACCCACATTAGGCGTTCCGGCTAACGCTACTGTTATTTTCTTAACAGGCACCATTCTCAACTCACCTTAACCCATACCCTTCTTGCAAGCCCTCTACCTACTGCTATCCTAAATCCAGACACCCAAACTACAACAGGACCCCAGTAGCTACTCTCTACTTTAACTCTAGCTCCTGGAACCAAGCCAAGTTCAGCTAGTCTCCTAACCACTCCAAAGCCTCCTTCAACACGAACTACAACACCCTCTTGTCCTGGCCTCATCAGGGCTAAAGGTATTATATCATTCATTTTTGTTAGCCTCCTTAACTGTCACCATGGATGCTATTAATTTTGGTAGCTCGACTACTTTCTCGCCTAGCTTAACTGATATTACATCGTTTACAGACAGTACTTCCACTGTGACTCCAGGTTTCAACTGGCACCTCTCTAAGTACTCTAATAGATTTGTCTCTTCTAAGTCAACTCTAATTACTTCGTAAGCTTTGTGCTTGCTAGCCTCACTAAGTTTAATACCACTAATTAAAACATCTTCAGATATTGGGTTACCATGTGGACAACGCTTAGGATTCCCTAGGACTTTTTTTAAGTGACTCTCGAGCCCCTCCATGTCATGTTCTAGTTTGTGTGCGATATCGTGGGCTTTATACCATTCCACTCCCAAAATATCTGTCAAAAGCCTCTCGGCTAGTCTATGTCTCTTGAGAACTTTAAGTGCTATTTCTTTTCCCTTATCGGTTAGCTTTATGCCTTTGTAAGGAGAGTGCTCAATTAATGATAATGCCTTCAGCCTAACTAAATTATTTGTTACAGTGCCAAGGCTTACTTTGAGTAGCCTAGCTATCTCGGATGTTTTAGCGACTCCATACTTCTCTTCAAGCCTGTATATAGTCACTAAATAGTCTTCGATCACTCTAGTCAAGCTATTACTCATCACATTACGACTACTCGTAGTTGTATATTAGCATTATTTCGTGGCATAGCACGAAAGTATTTCTCTCTTAAGCGAGATTATTAAGATCATGCTACTTGCAGATCTCTTAGCTGAAGAACAGGTAATTTATGAAATTGGAAGAGTCAAAGTGGGTGGCAGACCTGGAGAACTCCCAACAGTTTTATGTGGAAGTATATTTTACCATAAGCACAAAATAGTACGAGATCACAAAAAGGGAATATTTGACAGAGAAAAAGCCGAGGAGTTAATAAAGACACAGGAGGAGTGGTCAGATAGGACTGGTAATCCTTGTATGGTAGACGTTATGGGCGAGAGTGCAGAGGCCTTGATTAGATACTTAGACTTCGTAGCATCAACAACTGACTCACCAATGCTATTGAATGGTCCAACGGCTGAGGTCAGGCTAAAGGCTGTAGAGTTCGCTAGAGACTGTGGATTACTTGACAGAATCGTATACACTTCAGTGAACTATACAGCCTCAAAGTATGAGCTTGACTCCATTAAAGAGCTTGGCGTTAAATATGTTATGATACAGACATTCAATCCCAGAGATCCTAGGCCTAAAGGGGCTTTAAAATTACTTTTAGGAGCATCAAACGAACTCGGTTTATTGAACAGAATAAGGAAGACTGGTATAGAAAGGGTACTATTGCTACCCTCTGTATTAGACGTGCCCAGCATAGGGATAGCAATAGACTCTATAAGATTGCTTAAGGTCAAGTTAAAGCTCCCTACGGGAACTGCTCCCTGTAGCGTGGTAGGATATTGGAGGAGAACTAGGGAGCTTGGAACGAAATTCAAGTGGATGGGGTTTGCTAACTCTCTTGCTTTATCACAGTTGGCTGGTGCTGACTTTCTAATATATGGGTCTATAAGAAAAGCGCCAGAAGCATTTCCTACTTGTGCTATGGTAGACTTAATAATAGCTTATATAGCTAGGTTTTATGGAATTAGACCTCTGACTAAGAGACATCCTATATACATGTTCTCCTAGCAATCCAACCTCTCAATTAACTTAAGTAACTCTTTTAAGTTGCGTATTTTGAAATCCTCCCCCACACTCTCCCTATTTCCATATCGGTCTATAAGCACAGCTATCACTCCAGCTTTCTTAGCACTTATTACATCATTGACTGAGTCGCCTACCAGAAGTGCATCTCTGGGACTTACCCTGACATCTCTTAACGCTTTAAGAACCATATCCGGATGAGGCTTAGGTCTTTCAACATCTTCATAAGATACTACAGTGTCGAAGAATTCACTCAATCTGTTCCTTGCTAAGATGGCTTCAAGCCTATATCTAACATTAGAGGAAACCAGTGCTAACTTAAAACCTCTTCTCCTTAATTCTAGTAGTACCGGTAGCACGTCCTTAAACAGTTTAGCATTCATTATTAGCTCGTCGTGAAGCTTCCTTCTTAAGATTAAGATCTTATTAATTACTTGCTCACTTACTTCTGTTTTCAGTGCTTTTCTTAATATCTCTCTGCTCGGAATTCCTATGCTACTTCTGACTACATCAAGGTCTATTTTAGCATTAAAGGCTTCAGCAGCTATATTGAAGCTCTGAACTATCGCGTCGATGCTATCTAGCAATGTACCATCTAAGTCAAATATTACTAGCTTTATCATGGGATATCAAAAATAATTAACTATGGCGTTATTTATCTTAATTTACTCTCTCTGAAGTAGTTCCTTCAGTTCCTTTATCCTCTCTTCGACGGCTTTGAGCTCTTCCTCTATATCCCTTAACTCCTCTTCAAGATCTCTTTTGTATTCTTCTAACATCTCTAGCTCTTCTTCTGGAGTTTGGGGGAATGGTGGATAGTAGATAGGAGGTGGTAAGTACTGTGGTGGGTAATATGATGGATAATAGGACGGTGTCGTCTGCTGTGTTGGTTGCTGGGAGGGTTGTTGACTCTGTTGTGGCGGCGGTGGAGGATAGTAAATAGGAGGTGGTGGCATAAAATACATCCACCTTCTCATTCTACGAAACCATCTAAACATACTTCCACCAATCTAACCTAGGTCTGAGTTACAGTCTTAGTTATGGATTCAAAAGATTTCTTCCAAGCTTCTAAAGCTGTCCTAAAGAACTCGAAGTAGAGCGAGTAATAGTACGGAATGACCATCCACCACATCATTGTACTCATTAGGGTCATTAGGTCATAAGGCGTGGGGTATAAGGGGAACCATGGATAACTATATGCATAGTATGGGTAGTACCAGTACATTATGTCACCCCCTACCAAGGTCTATAAGGCAGATAGTATGGCATTGGATAATAGGGATATGGATAAGGATAGTAGTATGGCGACATGAAGAACGGTGTGTACGTCCAGGGCGCTATCCACCTATAGCCCCAAGGCCACCCAAAGAGCCACCAGCAAGCTCCTCTGCCAAATAGCCAGCCAGGTCTCTGCCAAGGCGGTAAGTAGCTGAAAGGACCTCTTCCAGGCCATGGACCCATCCATCCTCTACCTCTCCATCCTCTGCCCCATCCCCAACCCATGATATCACCACTAACTTAGATCAGCAGGCTCTATATAAATTTTGTGATATTGCACAAAAACTTATAACTCACTCAAGTGGCGTCTAATGATTCTAAATGGAGACTAACATTAAAATATGTGCTATATCACTTATATCTGGGTGACCTGAATTGATGAAGCCTCCAAGAAAGTTTCAATGTATAGCCTGTGGTCACGTATTTGAAGTACCTCATGGACTGCCTAGACCTATGAGATGTCCCAGGTGTGGTGCCCCAGCTCATATGATACATAGAGTTGATAGAGGTAGACATAGGTGGGGTTGGAAGAGATAAACTAATTCTCCTAAACAATGATTCTTACAAGTTAAATTGAAGTTGTTATAGCTATAATCTTCCTATTAACGAGGGCCTCTGTGACCTTTCTCCTAGCGCTTTCAAGAAGCCTCCATAGGGTCCCCCTAGAGATCCCCATTCTTTCAGCAGCTTCACCTTGAGTTAAGCCTTCTAAGTACACTAATCTAAGTGCCTCGAGCTCGTCTGGCCTTAGATAGATAACTTCAGAGCTCATAGGACTTCCAAACTCATCAAATGGAACGAAAGTCACTTGAATTGGAGTGAAACCTATAGTCCTAGGTTTAGGAGGTCTCCCAGGACCCCCTCTCCACCTCCAGCACCATCTCCAACGCCTACGACTCATGTACTTTTTCACCTAGACCTGATCATTAATACTCAAACTACTTAAAGTTGATAGCCCTCAACTTAATTCTATCTTATATTTTGTGTTATTACACATAAATATATTCGGTGCTTGAGATATTCGATTGTCTCCTGAGTAATAAATTTAAATGTAAGCATCCCTTTTATTAAACAATAGCACATAAAGGTGAGACATGTGTGGAGTTATGGTGCTGGAAGAGGTTTGGGTAGAAGGAGATTCATGGGACCTTCTCCACAATGGATAGGCCAAATGCCTGAGTTGCCTCCTCCACAATCTGGTTCACTTAGAGTAGTCGTTAGTACTGACAATGATAAAGGACTTGAAGCTCCTGTATCCTTTAGATTTGCTAGAGCACCATATCTGACAGTAGTTGACATAGACAATGGTAAAGTAGTTAATGTCCAGTCGATATCCAACAGCCTAGCTTCAGGAATGAGAGGAGTTGGTGTAGGCGTAGGACAATGGATAATTTCCATAGGAGCTAAAGCAGTAGTCGCTCCTCACCTAGGTCCTAATATTCAGATGGTATTGAAGCAGGCTAATATAACCACATACATAGTTCCCTACGGAATTAAAGTAATAGATGCCCTTAAAAGAGTTGGGCTAGTGTCATGATAAAGGAAATCGTAGTCGCAAGTGGTAAGGGAGGGACGGGAAAGACCTTTATATCCTCTAACTTAGCCTTCTTCATAAAATATCATTTAAAAAAGGAAGTAGTATGTGCCGACGCTGACGTTGAAGCCCCAGATTTAATTCTTGCCTTAGGAGGAATTCGTAAAGTGATAAGCGAGCGGCATTTTTATGGTACGAAACTTCCCATAATTGACTATAATGTTTGTATTAAGTGTGGACTATGTATTGAGGCTTGTAAATTCAATGCTCTTCGTATGAGTGATAGAGGACCTACAGTTGATTATTACCGCTGTGAAGGACTGGGAACATGTAGTCTAGTTTGTCCAGTTGATGCTATAAAGTTCAAGGAAAAAGCTATAGGTAAGATAATCGTGGCCGAGTCCAACGTTGGTATAGTGACTGTGACTGGGGACCTAGAGATAGGAGAGAGCAATAGTGGAAGGCTTGTTTACGAGCTAAAGAAGGATGCTCGCAACTTCGCTGAAAGGAAAGGAGCTGGATATATAATTGTAGATGCAGCTCCAGGTATAGGTTGTCCAGTAATATCTAGCCTTAGCGGATCTGATTTACTTCTGATAGTAATTGAACCAACTCCTCAATCTCTGAAGGGTGCAAAGAGACTAATGGAGGTATCAGAGAGACTCAACATTAACTGGTATGTCATTATCAACAAGTACGATTTAAACCTAGAGTTCTCAAAGAAAATGTTAAGCATGTTTGGACCTAAAGTCTTAGGAACGATACCTTACGATTTCGAAGTAGTAGTCTCGTATTCAAGAATGATTCCCTTATTGTCTCTCATGCCATCTTCAAGAACTCCGACAGCTTTGAAGGACGCATTTGGTAAACTGTTTAGGGGATTTGTATGGGAAGAGTTGTAACCGTAAGTGGAGGGAAGGGAGGAGTTGGAAAGACTTTCGTAGCTGCTAACTTAGCCAAAATGTTATCTAAACTTTACAGGAAAAGCGTTTTGCTTGTCGATATCGACGTAAGTAACCCTTGCGTTTACACATTAGTAAACTTAAAGGTAGAGAGAAGAGAGCCGATTAAAATCTTCAAGCCAGAGCTACTTAAAGATAAGTGCGTTCTTTGTAGTGAGTGTGTTAGATACTGTCCGACTCATTCTTTACTATTAATACCCAAAAAAGAGCTGATCTTCATTGAAGTTCTTTGCGAGGGATGTGCAACTTGTCTATATGTATGTCCCTTTGAGGCCATAGCTGAAGGTGAGAAAATAGTGGGATGGGTTAACGCAACTCATGAAAGAGATCTCATGAGAGTTGTCTACGGAGAGTTAGTACCCGGTAGTAGACAGGAAGGAGAGGTCATAGAAAGGACATTGGAGTTTTCAAAACAGTATTGGGATAGTTATAACTACATTATCATCGATACCCCTCCAGGAACAGGCAGAGGAATAATGTATGCTCTTCAGGAAGCCGAAGTAATCCTTTCGGTCACTGAGCCTACCAAGCTAGGCCTCCATGACCTCAAGAAGTTACATAGACTGGTTAAGAGGATTGGTAAACGTGAAATAGTAATACTTAACAAGTACGGGATACCTTACGGAAACTATGAGGAAGTAGAGAACTTCATAAAGTCTGAGGAATTGAAGTCTTATAGAATACCTTACGACAACGTTGTGCTGAAATCCTACTTCGATGGAAAGTCTGTGCTAGAGTACGGTATGGAGCTTAAAGTCGTTAATGAACTCAGAGGTATAGTAGAGGAAGTCCTTTTGAGAAAAACTAGCTAGGTATTAACTCTCAGTTGTTTTGAGTCAATATTACTGTTGAGATTGTCTAGTCTTAGCTTTAAATAGCACATGATGACTCTAAAAACTCATGGTTAAGAAGATGGAGGTTATAGGGCTTAGCGATTTTCCAATGGTTAGACCCGGTGATGACTTAGGAGAATTAATAGTCAAAGTTGCCAAGAAGAACGGCGTTGAATTAGAAAGCGGAGATATAATAGTGGTATCTCAGAAAGTAGTCTCAAAAGCTGAGAATAGAATAATCAACCTAGAGGATGTAGTACCAAGCAAGGAAGCACTATTCCTAGCTGAGATAGCAAGAAAAGACCCTTCGTTAGTGCAGTTAATACTCGATGAGTCTGAGGAGATCATTAAGGTGCTTAAAGGTCATATAATAGCAAGAACAAAGCACGGTATAGTCTGTGCTAATGCCGGAATAGATCGGTCTAACGTAGCTGGTAGCGAGTCTATTGTTACGTTACTGCCCGAAGATCCTGATGAGAGTGCTAGGGTCATCAGAGAGCGAATTGAGGAGTTGACTGGAAAGAGAATTGCAGTTGTAATAACTGATACTTATGGAAGACCTTTGAGAAGGGGACAGGTCAACGTAGCAATAGGAGTTTCTGGATTAAAGCCATTTCGAGATTACAGAGGACTTTATGATTTATTTGGTTATAGACTGAGAGTGAAGAGGATAACGGTAGCTGATGAAATAGCCGCTGCAGCTGAGCTAGTTATGGGCAATGGAGCCGAGGGAGTACCTGTCGCTATAGTTAGGGGTGCTAATGTAGAGTTGGGAGAAGGCTCTGCTAAAGAGATAAATATGCCAGAGAACAGATGGTTCTTTAAGTAAAGATTAGCTGAGTACCCCTTTAATGATTAAATATTCTACTAGCTGTTAATTAATCGGTGTCTGTATGATTGATAGGTACAACATACATGTACTAAACCCTCAAGGCGAGCTTAAAGTAGCGTTAGTTAAGACCACGAAGGAAGAGATAGATAGGGCTGTATATGATGGAACTAGAGCTGTTATTGAGTTACTTCTAGAGCACGACACTGATTTCAGAAAATTTGCACAAAAACTCGAGGGAAAGACTGCTCTTGTTAAGCCTAACTTAACGAAGCATCCACCGACCTATAGTCCTCACAATAAGATGACTACTGATCCCTTCGCTGTCAAGTCTGTAGTCGATTGGCTTTTGGAGCAAGGAGTCGAGAAGGTATACGTAGGCGAGTGTAATAGCTGGGGAACTGAAATCGCTTATAAGCTCTGCGGGTATTATGACGTTTTTAGTGACGACAAATATAGAGATAAAATTACGATCATTGATTTAAGGACTAGGAAGAAGAGAGAAAGAGATTATATAAACTACAAGATGAAAGAGGACGTCTTAGGTGATGATGATATAGCTTATATTAAGGGATATATTCAAGCCAGACATGCAACTCTGCTTAAATTTGGAAAAAGTAAAAAAGTGAACATTGAGCTAGCTCTCTCTACTAGGTTTGGTTATAACAAATTGCTTAAAGAGATAGACTTGCTGGTTAATGTAGCTAAGTTAAAGACTCAAGTGCAAACAGTAGCTAGCCTCTCTGTTAAGAACCTCTTTGGGCTCCTTGAGCCTATTAGAGCGAAGCATGCCAAGCATCTAGGCCTCGATCCCGTTCAGGAGGACATTTCAAGAAGAGAGTTGATTATCTCATACGTGAACTTAAGTAGGAGTTTAGCTGCTTTTGCTTCTGCTATCAGCTCGCTTGGCTTCCCTATACTACACTTAGTTGAGGGGGGTATAGCCATGGAGGGAAATGGGCCCTTAGAGCACGGAATTAAGAGAATCGATAAAGTGGTAGCTGGTGCGTGGAGACATGCTGCTACATTAGATGCAGTCGTATCAACCCAATATATGCGACTCAGCTACAATGGCAAGCCCTATATTCCTTATCACGTAGCCCTTGCGTCTTATAATGGATTGGGGAGCATAGAACTCGATAATGTTTCACTAATCTTAGCTCATAATATAAAGGCTCCAAAGTCCATTGAGGACTTGAATGACAAACCCTTCGAGCCTCCAGCAACTGTTAGGCTTAAATGTGCTCCAACTTATACACCGGGAGAGACGTTACTAGACTTACTAGAAAGGTGTATCGAAGAGTTCAGAAAGGAGGGCATTGACCCTGATGAACCAGTGACAGTCATAGAGGAGAAAATGACTCCAGAGGTAGTGTTAAAAGAGTTCTAAGAGGTGATATAATGAAAATTCATTTAAAGAGAATTAAAATTCAATCAACTCGTAGCATGGAACTGATAAACATCACCGATAAGATTAAGGAAGTAGTAAAGAATAGTGGAATTTCCAACGGTATTTGTTTAGTATTCAGCCTACACACAACTACTGGAGTAATGATAAATGAGGCAGAGCCTGGACTTGAAAAAGACGTTCCTAAATTCCTTAGAGAATTAGTGCCAGAAGATGAAAGCTATTATCATCACCATTACTACTACAAAGACGGTAGGATGGCTGTTAACGCTTGGGCACACCTGAGAAGTATATTACTGGGACTCTTTGCTACAATTCCGATCTTTAACGGCGAGTTAGTGTTAGGTGGGAGAGAGAATATATATTTAATTGAGTTAGATGGTCCTCAAGTGCGAAACGTAGTGGTTCAGGTTATGGGAGAGTAGCTAGCTTAGCGATAGTAGCTTAGCAGCGTTCTCTCCTAGAATCTTTCTCTTAACTTCATCTGATAGAGGAAGTCTTCTTAGGGCGTTAATCATTTTCCCTGATTCCATTCGAGGATAGTCGGATCCAAAGATTATTTTATCAGATATGAATCTTTCAATGAGTCTTGAAGGCACTACCTCGGTTAGTACGTGCTTCAAATGCTCATAAGGAGTGCCAGTATATACATTCGACAAATCTAAGTATACATTCTCATATTTCATAGCTAGAGAGATGGCTTCAGTAACCCAGGGCCAGCCCATATGGGCCAGTATTATTTTGAGTTCTGGAAATTCTATTGCTAAGTCTTCATATTTTAGAGGATGGCTAAGTGTTATTTTTGCCTTAGAGTGCCATGTAAAGCCAGCATGGAATAATATTGGTATCTTAAGTTCTTGTGCCTTTTCATAGAGCTTAAAGTATTTCTTATCACTAGGATCGAAATCCTGCAAGGGAGGAGATAGCTTGAGTCCTACTAGGTGAAGGTCATTAATCGCTCTTTCCAGCTCTTTAACAGCTTCATCGATCCTGTGTGGATCGACACTAGCGAATCCCAGGAACTTATCAGGATATCTCTCAACTAATTCGTGAATCGTTTCATTTGATGGTATAGTAAAGCCTGCACTGCTTTTAGCGTTTATTGCAAGTAGTACCATCTTATCAATGTCATACTCCTCCATGGTATACAACAAGGTCTCGATGGGTTGAGGGCTAGTATGTATATAGAAGACATTCCTCGCAGCTTCCAAGAGAGTTGGCTCACGCTCCAAAGCCTCTTTGATGAGGACAGGATGCACGTGGAAGTCTATAATCATGTGAAAAACTAAGATTTTAAAGCTTATAACCTTGAGCACTGTCTATCCTAAAAATGGCTGGTGATACGTATGGAGATCACCAAGAGTTTGAAAGTCTCGATCACAGCTCTCTTCGCGGCTTTGGCTGCAATCTTGGAGATACTGCCGCTTGATCTGAGCTTTCCACTTTATGAGAAGCTGACTTTAGATCCGACGGGAATACCGTTGGCCTTAGCCCTTTATATGTTTGGCATTGACGTAGCTAGCGTAGCCACTATAATAACTGGGTTGGTTATTGCATTACCGCGACCACCCTTCAAGGGACCTAATCCCATCGGAGCATTCTTTAAGTGTCTTGCCGAGCTATCCACTCTCCTTGGCATGCAAGTTTCAAAAAGATTCTGGAGAGGCAGAATTAGAACACTACTGTCATCGCTAATCATCGGAGTAATTGTTAGAGCTGTTGTAATGACTATAGCATGTATTATATTACTGCCTTTGGTCTATGGAGTACCTCAGACTATTGTGCTTAGAGTACTGGCTCCGATAATTGCAGTATTCAACTTAATTCAAGGTACTTTGAATATAGTAGTAGCATACTTGCTCTACGAATCCATAAAGAAAAGAATTAGCTAGCTATCTCTATATTCCTCCTTAAGGTAGGGTATAACTTCTCTTCCCATCATCTCTAAGAACTTGGGCGGTTCTGGACTCGAATTATTAAATTGAAATCTAGTAAAGCCTCTCTTTATGAACTCTTCAAGCTTCTTGATAAGCTGTTCAGCTTCCGTTATTATTAAAAACAGCTTAGCTCTGGCTTCTCTGCCTACTAAGCTGCCGTTCTCTTCCATTTCAATAGGATCAAATACTCCATATTTGTAGAGTGCTGGTAAAAGGACCGGAGACCAGGGCTCCGTTGCGTCAAGAGCTTTGTCATAGTCCTCGTCATAAGAAACTAGCATGTGCATTATCTTAATGATTTTATCAGGATCCTTACCCATAGCCTTAGCTCCTTCGCTAAGCGACTTCATTACCTTAGAGACATCGTACTTTATGTGAGGTACTGTTATAAAGCCATCACCCATTTCACCAGTTAAACGAGCGATTTTTGGCCCAGTTCCAGCGATGAAAATTGGTATCTTAGTTTTGGGCTTTGTGTAAAGAGTAGCTTTTGATAATTTGTAGTACTTGCCTTTGTACGTTACCCTCTTTTTAGTCCATAATAACTTTATTATTGTGAGTGCTTCTCTTAGCATCTCTAATCTGGTAGCATGTGTAGGCCACTCCAATCCCAAAGGTAGCTCATTCATGGGCTCTCCTGTTCCAACTCCTAAGTACACTCTGCCTGGATATAAGTATCCTAGTGTAGCAAATGCCTGTGCTACGATCGCTGGGTGATATCGTATTATTGGAGCTGTAACACAGCTTCCCACCTCAACTTTTTTAAGCCTCTCTAATGCAATCGCAATCCAGACCCAGCAGAAACCAGATTGACCATAAGTATCAGTCCATGGGTGGAAGTGATCAGGAACTCCTATGGCATCGAATCCATTCTTCTCGGCTAACTCTGCATACTTGAGCATTACATCGGCTGGGTATCTCTCTATAGTAGCTACGAGCTCAAATTGAAGCTTCATCTTACCACCTTTACGGAACGAGTACGACTTTAATAGCTTCGTACTCTTCTTTATTCATGGCTACCTTAAACGCCTCGTGAACTTCGTCTAACTTGAAGATATGAGTTATAAAGGGCTTTACCCTGACTTTACCGCTAGCCATAAGCTCAACGGCTGTTGTATATTCAGGGAATAAATTATTAGCCGAAGTAGTGATAATTCTCTCCCCAGCAAAGGCTGTCAATTCTACTTCAACCTTCTCTCTTGTAACAGCTAACAGTACATAACGTCCAGCGCGGGCGAGGCACCTAAGACCTTGAGTGAAGGTCTCAGCCATGCCTACAGTGTCGAATACAACATTAGCTCCTAGGTTATTAGTTGACTTAAGAACATTATTCACTAGATCCTCTTTACTAGTGTTGATGACATCATCAGCCCCTAGTCTTGAGGCCACTTCTAAAGGCTTCTCCCTGATGTCCGTTGCTATGACCTTAGTAGCTCCATATGCTTTCGCTACTTGGAGTAACATTAGCCCTATAGCCCCTGAGCCTATCACTAATACGCTATCTCCAGGCCTTACCTTAGCTCTATTAGTTGCATGAACAGCTACTGCTAGTCCATCTAACTGAGTAGCCTCAACAAAGGATATTTCATCGGGAATAGTATGTGCTTTATCACTCCAAATTGGCATGTATTCAGCGTATCCTCCTGGAACATACTCGACATCCTTCCACCTACCATCATGACCTATATGAAGGGTCTCTTGGCAGAGGTTATGAAGTCCATGACGACAATAATAGCATAATCCACAGGTATTGAATGCAATTATACCTACTCTTTCTCCTATTCTATAAGATTCTTGAGGATTTCCCACTTCCACTATCTCTCCAGACACTTCATGACCTAAAATAACATTGGATGGCATAGGTTCTTCTACTCCTAAAGTATGAAGAGCCCAAGGATTCTCTCCCATATAGTATCTAACATCACTACCACATATCCCACAAGCTCCAACTTTTATCAGTACCTCGTTAGGCTTAGGTTTAGGCACTGGGACTTGAGCCAGTTCTAGCTCATAAGGTTTCTTGAGAATCACAGCCTTCATGAGCCTCTTCAACGAACCACCTCATATAGATGATTAGTTAGAACCCTTATAACTATACACTCATATAACAACACTCACCTCATAATTATCTAAATCCTCCGAGCTTTGATTCTCACTAATTTCTTGAGCGTTTTCAAAGTCTTTTCGTCGGCTGTAGTGAGCTCCATTAGACCATCATTAGCTGCTCTATGAAGTAGCTCCTCGCCTAGCTTGGAATACACTAATATCACTGAATAACCCTTAGGAGCTCCTGAGGAGCCTACAGCTAGGTCGCAGACCGGTGGTATAAAATACCTGCACTTAGAGCAGGCTCTTCTCAGTAGCTTGTAGAACTCTTTTACTGGTCTTTTTTTAACACTACCATCACTTAATTCGACCTCAAGTACTCCACGCTCAATGTTAACTCTCCTTACATTAGCTGGGTTCACGTTAAAAGTTCTTGATAATATGTCCTCTTTAAGAGAGGTATATGTGAAATTGTTAAAGCATAAGAGTCCTATGAGTAGCTTTAACTTAGAGTCTAGCTCCTTTAAGACTTCACAGGCGAGTTTAACTGCATTTAGTTGACATGGCAAACCCACTATGCATATGCTCTTCGAACTAGCGCATACGTCCTTCAAACAGGATAATAGGGGACAATAGCAGTAACGGGAGCCGCCAATCTTTGTCACTTTATCTGGGTTTCTTAGTACATAAGGTACAGCTCTTTGAGGCATTTCTGAGTCACATGCAGTTGTTATTACCGAGTCTACGAGACCCAGCTCTAGTGCCAAGAGTGTTAATGTCATGACCACTCCACCACTATGAGCATGTCTCTTTAAATCAGTTAGTAGAGTTCTCCCAATGTAGACTTTTGATGGTACGTTCCTTACAGAGAAAACATCATTCGCTTTGGGACATACTTTAAGGCATAGAGAGCAATTAATACAGAGTTCTTCGTGAAATACTGGGTTATCATGATTCAATTCAAGGGCTTTGGTCGGACATATAGATATGCAAAGCCCGCAGTAGGAACAGAGGTCTTTTGCTATGATTTTATCAAATACGTTACTGCTCCGCTCCATGGGGCTCACCTTTAAACTAAAATCTTGGTAAACAATGTAAATATAAGTCGTTTTTTACAATAATCTCATTACTAAACTAATGCTTATGGAATTCCTTAACTGCAGCCACGAACTCTTCATAGGCTTTGGTTCCCCATGCTACTAGTCTAACTTCTTTAAGGAACTCTAACTCACTCTCGTGAAGTTTGATTGTGGAAAGAATCGTCGTTATTGAATCCCTTATTGAAACTCCTCCTACTCCGGCTCCTAGGGCTGGGAATGCTACAGACTTCAACTTCATCTTAGAAGCCAATAGTAAAGCGGCTGTAGCGGCTTTCTTTACGTTACTTATATCAATTCTCATGGCAGGTCTCTCCATAGTCGGCGCGTGGATTACATACTTAGCTTTAAGTCTCCCAGCACTAGTAGCTATAGCCTTACCAACGGGAACAGGCGCGTACTTTAGTGCTTCTCTTTCTATTTCCTCTCCTCCTTTTCTCTTTATAGCGCCAGCAACACCTCCTCCCATTATCATAAGACTATTGGCTGGATTCACTATGGCATCAACATCCTCTTCAGTTATGTCACCTTCTTTTATCACAACTTTGATATGTCCTATATTGAGGACGTACATAAAAATCCCAGATAGTTTATTAATTCTCAGCATTTAAGAGTTTACGGTGAGGAACTTGGTCAAGGTTCGCTTTTGTGATGAACTAAGGACTTCTTGTAGAGGAATTTCATTAGCCTACCTGTTGGTAGATGATATAAAGGGTTACAATATAGGGGCTCTTGAAAGACTAATCGAAGAGACAGTGAATAATGTTAGGGACACATTCAACCTAGAGAAACTCGGTGAGCAACCGATAGTGAGAGCTTATAGAGACTTTTACTGGCATGAATTAAAGATTGATCCGACTAAGCAAAGACCTGCTGCTGAAGCATTGCTCAGAAGAATCTTAAGAGGAAGACCTATGCCTAGAATTCACCCCTTAGTCGATCTATGTAACGTCTTTCAGCTGAGAACCTTGTTATGTATAGGTATTTATGATTTAGATAAGGTCAAAGGAGATCTGATTCTGAGACGAGCCGTACCAGGCGAGACATTTTATCCCATAGGGTCTCCTCCTCGAATTCT
>Ga0180302_10000042_pt1 | contig 43965 bp, 51 predicted proteins | sample GuaBasSediGuay17_FD_121794 | JGI IMG/M metagenome (GOLD analysis project Ga0180302, IMG submission 121794) | Subseafloor sediment microbial communities from Guaymas Basin, Gulf of California, Mexico - Guay17, Core 4571-4, 12-15 cm | ecosystem: Environmental > Aquatic > Marine > Hydrothermal... | reverse complement strand
TGTGCCTCAAAGCTACGCCCTGTGGCCCCACATGACCGTCTACGATAACATAGCGTTCCCCTTGAGGTGTAGGGGGGCCTCAGAGCGCGAAGTTAAGGAGAGGGTTAAGTGGATAGCCTCCGAGCTGGACATCGAGCACTTGGTTCGTAGGAAGCCTGGGACTTTAAGTGGCGGCGAACAGCAAAGGGTGGCTCTTGCCCGAGCCCTTGTATGGGAGCCTAAGGCGCTGCTCTTAGATGAGCCTACGGCGGCACTAGACCCTGTGTTGAAGAGCGGTGCGTGGAGGCTGTTAAGGAGGCTCCACGAGAAGCTAGGTTTCACGGCGGTGCATGTCACCCACGATATGGCTGAGGTGGCGGCCTTAGCGTCTAGGGCCGCGTTTATGTGGGGTGGCAGGGTGGTTAAGCAAGGCAGTATAGGCGAGGTCTTAGCGTCAATGGAGGCCTCGAGGTACCTTGGAGACGCTAACATCTACAGGGGTAAGGTCGTTGAAGCCGGTGGAGGGGAGATCGTGGTGGATGTGGAGGGCTGTAAGGTGGTGGCCGTCGCCGACGGGGTTCTCGGAGAGCCCGTAGTCTTATCGCTTAGGCCTGAGGATGTGGTTCTACTTAGGCCTGGGGCGTACGATGTTAGCGCTAGGAACACGCTGGAGGTGGTCGTGGAGGAGGTTGAGCCTCGAGGACCCCTAATGCTCGTTAAGGCTAGGGCTGGCAGCTTCCACTTAAAGGCCTACGTTACTAGGTCCTCAGCCGACCACCTAGGAGTCGAGTGCGGCGCGAAGCTCGTAGCTTGCTTTAAAGCTTCGGCTGTGAGGAGGGTGGCCTGACCTTAACGGAGCCTGCAAGCAGCTTCTTGATCTAAGCCTCGCTCGCACCTAGTTCTTAACAGGCGGCTACGAGTACTTTTAGCGGAGCGCTAGGGGTTTAAGGAGCGTGGCTGGTGGTAAGGCCTTCCTGGAGGGCTTAGAGGCTAGGGCAACCTTGCTACTAGAGAAGGAAGGCGTCACCGTGCTAGATGAGAGGACCGCTATTCTCCTGATGTTAACTGATAGGCTGGGCTCTATGCTCGCGGCTGCTAAGGCCCTTGGAATGGCTTACTCTAGAGCCTGGGAGGCCGTGGCTAGAATTGAGAGGGTGCTTGGGGTCAAGGTGGTTGAGGCTAAGCGCGGCGGTAAGGGCGGTGGGGGCGCTAAGCTTACGCCCGAGGGCAAGGAGCTCTTGGAGCTATACGTAGAGGAGTGTTTGAAGCACCTTAGGAGGCCTCTTGAAGCCCCTAGCGCGGGCTTTAAGGCCCCTGCCCTGGTCTATGCTGGGAGCCATGACCTTCTCGTTGAGAGGATCGTGGGCCTCCTTAGAAGCAAAGGGGTGGAGAGCGTCGAGGTCGCGTGGGTTGGCTCATCAGGTGGCTTAGCGCTGCTGATGCTCAACGAGGCCGACGTCGCCGGAGTGCACCTTTACGACCCAGCTTCGAGGACGTACAACCTACCATACCTCCCCAGGTACTGGCTAGAGGGCAGGGTGGTGGTCGTTAGGGGGTATGATAGGGAGCTTGTCTTCGCGATGAGGGAGGAGGTGGAGGACCCAGTAGGCGAGCTTCTGAGGGGGAGGCTACGTTTAGTGAATAGAAATCTTGGCTCTGGCACCAGGGTTCTCCTAGACCATCTCTTGGAGAGGAGGGCTATAGAGGAGGGCCTCGACTCCAAGGCTGCTAGGGAGGTCAAGGGCTACGGCTTCGAGGCTAAGACTCACCTAGACGTCGCTAGGGCTATAGCTCGCGGCGAGGGTGACGTAGGACTGACTACTAGGTGGGCTGCTGAGCAGTACGGGTTAAAGTTTAAGCACGTAGCCTGGGAGCGCTTCGACTTCGTAATACCCCGCTCCCGCCTCGAGAAAGAGGGAGTCAGAGGTTTCATCGAAGCGCTCCTAGCTAAGGAGCTTAGGGAGATGGCTGAGGCCCTAGGGGGCTACAAGGTGCCAGACGAGATCGGCAAGGTGATTTACAGCGAGACGCCGATAAAGTTCTAGATCGACACTTTAAGGTCTCAGGGACCTACATCGTCTGTGGAGCTCCATGGAGGCCCGCGAAGTCAGCTATAGGAGGCTTAAGCGCGGGGAGAGGGTAGTTCACCCGCCTAAGGTAGCTAGAAGCTCGAGGGAGGAGTGCTACCTAGGGTGGAGGGTGCATGTAATCAACGTCTACGAGCGCTGCCTCCACGCCTGCAGCTACTGCTTCGCTGAGTGGCCTTGGAGCCCTCCAAGCGTAGTAGTGCGTGAAAACCTCGTGGAGAGGGCTGAGCGTGACCTTAAACGCTTCTACGTGGGCAGGAGGGTGGTGTTCAACCTTGGGTCGGCGACTGACCCTTACCAGCCCGTTGAGGCTAGGGAGGTCTTCATGCGTAGGCTTATACCGCTGCTCGAGAGCTATGGAGCCACCTTCTACGTATGCACGAAATCCACCTTGATACTAAGAGACCTAGACTTAATGGTCAACTACCCTAACAGGTGGGTGGGGGTGACGATAACTAGCCTGAACGAAGCCTTCGCCGAGGTCTTCGAGCCCCGCGCACCTCGCCCAAAGGACAGGGTTAGGGTCGTGGAGAAGCTCTCCTCAGAGGGTATACCCGTAGCTGTGAGGGTAGACCCGATAATACCTTTCGTCAACGACGACGTAGAGGAGCTATCCCCGCTTATAGCTGAGGTTGAGGGGGCAGGGGCCCGCCTAATAGTAGCCTCGACGCTGAAGCTTGACAGATCTGGGTGGATCTTAGACGGTGGGCCAAGCCAGCCTCCATGGAAGAGGCCCCTATCGAAGGCCTTGGACGAGTGGGGTCTAAGGGAGGGGGTTGAAGGCTTATCCAGCAAGCTACGTGAACTATACGCTCAGGGAGAGGTCCTCCACGGATACCTGGTTCCGCCGGCGAGCTATAGGCGGAGGATTCTAGAGGCAATTAAGGCGGCGTGTAGGAGCGCGGGCTTTGCTCCATGCAAAATGGGCGTAGACCTTAGGAGGGAGCTGACGACGTGGAAGGTCGACGGCGACTTAGGCTGCGCATGTTACATGTATAGGCCTAGCAAGGTTAAGTTTAAGGTGGAGCGGAGCGATACTTCAGCGGTGATGAGTGAGCTGAGTGCGGAGCGCTCGCGGTGACGAAGCTTACGAGGGCTGAGCCTACCTAACCCTCACGACCATCCCTTTAAGCCTCTCCAGCGCTCTTAGCTTCTCTTTGCGCTCAAGCTCGGCGGCCTCAAGTAGGCCCTCCAGGTGCTCTATGACTCTATCCATCAGGCCCCTGTCAACGGGCCTCGGCACCCCGTCCTTGCCGCCGAAGGCAAACGAAAACCTTACTGGGTCCCTCCAGCTTGGAGGTTCGCCGTAGATTAAGTCGGCTATCAAGGCTAGGGCCCTAACCATGGAAGGCCCCACCCCCCTAATCTCCAGTAGCTCTTCGTAGCTCCTAGGCCTAGCCTCGTAGGCCCTCTTGAGGACCTCCCAGTTTAAGGAGTCAGGGGCAAACCTGTATATCGTCACAACGCCTAGGGGTATCCCTTCAATCCACGCGTCCATGGGTCCCTTTAGCTTCCTCCTAGCCTCAGCCAACAGCCTCCTAACCTTGATCGGCCCCTCAGAGACCACGTCCACGCAGGCCCTCCTACAGCCCTCGCTGTACTTAGCAGTCATGTCTAGTACGGCCTCCCTAGCTATGTCACCCACGATGCCTGAATGGGGCTCCTCCACGAAGCTCCTTAAGCTCAGCGATAGCCAGTGGTAGCGCCTAGCGGTCTTATCGTCCGCATTCATCCCCTGCTGGACGACGGCCCATGTACCGTGCTCAGATAGGATCACTGCGTGGTGGTAGAGGGCGTAGCCGTCCTGGACCGCGGCGTTATCTACCTTAGCTGCTAGCCTGCTGGCGCGCTTAACCTCCTCTATAGTGGAGGATGAGAGCCTAAACTCCTCGCCTATAGCTTCTATGTCATCCAGAGCTCTTCTAGACCTCAAGCCCTTGCCTCCAGCTACCTTTAGCCCTAGGGAGCTGTCCTCTAAGGCAGCCCTTAGGACCCCGCAGGTGACGGTGGTCACTCCGCTGCTGTTCCAGTCAAAGCCTAAGACGCAGGAAAACGCTTGGAACCATAGAGGGTCTGAGAGCCTCCTTAAAGCCTCCTCAATTCCCTTCTCCTCGACGACCACGGCCATTATGGCCCTGGCTAACCTGCGCATCCTGGCTATAAGCCACCTAGGCACTCCTCCCTCATGTAGGGGCAGCTCGACAGCGCCGGTGAAGCTCAAAGCTCCTCAAGTTAATGGGGCACGAAGCACATAAAAACCTTCCACCTCCTAAACCTTTGCCTCTAGGCAGTTAAAGGCTCAAGTACCGGTACGATGTAGAGCGGACCAGTGCCGGTGTGGGCTGCTGAAGGGCTTGGTGGGTCCTCGTTGAGCGTGGTGGTGGCCTTCGACGTGGACGGCACGCTTGAGGTCGGCGATCCTAAAGGCCCCATTAAGCTGGAGGAGGTTAAGAGGCTTAAGGAGGCGGGCTTCACGGTGGGTATAGTGGGGGCCAAGGAGAAGGTCGAGGGGCTATTGAGGGGCCTAGACTTCTACATGGAGGGAGACCCCTTCAAGGAGAAGAACCTCAAGGAGCTTATGAGGCGCTATAGACCTAAGCTAGCTATCTACGTGGCTGATAGGCCTAGCGACCGAGAGGCAGCGCTTAAAGCTGGGTTCTGCTACGTTAAGCCCGATGACTTCAAGCTTGGTGACCTATGAGGGGAGAAAGCCCAACGTTCACCCCTCAGTCTTCATAGACCCCTGCTCACGCTTAATAGGCTCCGTAAACGTGGGTAAGGGCTCAGCGGTGTTCTATGGCTCGGTGCTGAGGGCTGAGGAGGGAGAGCTATGGATAGGTGAGAGAGTGGCGATCCTCGAGCACTGCTTGATCGAGGCTCCTCGAGGGGTTAAGGTCGTGGTGGGCGACGAGGCCCTCATATCACATAGTGCCGTAGTCCACGGCGCTAACGTAGGTAGGAGATCTCTGGTCGGTATAGGAGCTATCCTACTCGATGGGGCTGAGGTGGGCGAGGAATCGATAGTGGCGGCGGGCGCCTTGATTCCCTCGGGCTTTAAGGTCGAGCCTAGGACCTTAGCGGCCGGCGTCCCAGCCAGACCTATCCGTAGACTCTCTGAGGGTGAAGTTGAGGGCATACTCAGGTCCTTGGAGGAGGCTCTCCTTAAAGCCGAGCGCTATAAGGCTATCTTTGGGGGCCGCTAGCCCCCAAGTATTAAGCGTTGTGGGTCCACTTCCTCCCTTAGCACTCTTAGTTCCTCGCTGCTTGGAGGCTCAGCCTCCACCGCCCTAGACACGTCTAGCTCAAAGCCGGTGTTAGCTTGAACCTCCTCGAGCTTCACTCCCGGATAATACTCGGCTAAGTACATTTCCTTGGTCTGCTCATCGAACCTCAACACCCCTAGGTCTGTGACCACGGCTATAGGACCCCCTCTAGGTAGCCCAGCCCTCCGCCTGGAGTCGCCTCCGCTAAGCCAGCCTGGGCTCGTTAAGTAGTCGAGCTTCTCCACAAACCTCCTGCGCTCGTGGGGCACGAAGACTATGAAGCCCCACGCCAACGACGCCCCATCACACGCGCCTCCACTCCCTGGAAACCTAACCCTTGGCCTATGATAATCACCTACACACGTCGAGTTGAGGTTGCCGTACCTGTCTACCTGAGCCGCTCCAAGGAGAGCTATGGACCTGACCTTAGGGTTAGAGAGTATTGAAAACGCTTCAAGTAGCCCAGCGTTCACGCTGGCTCCATACATAACCCTGGAGTCAGCTACGTAGAGCGGCAGCTCAGGCAGTGGTGAGTCTATAGCGCCGGTTTCAAAGAATATGACGCATCGAGGCGCGTGGACCTTCTTAGCCACCGTGGCCGCCAGTAGCGGTAGCCCTGTACCAGCGAACACCACGTCCCCATCCCTTATCAGCCTCCCCGCCGCTATAGCCATCATTTCCCTGCGCGTATAGTTCATTTAGGCCTCCTCCTATCCAAGCCCAGCTTAAAGCCGTAAGTAGGTGTAGCCGCTACCTCCTTAAGCCGCTCCTCGCCTACCTTCCTCAAGTACTCCTCATGCGACGAGACCCCTAACACCCACTCCTCCAGGTACCTCCTAAAGCCCTCGTCGCTCGACGCTAGGTCGTAGTACATGTAGAGGTGCTTAGCGTCCACGTCGTAAAAGCCGTAGCAGGCAGTAGGGTGCGCCCCGAAGGGCACCTTGACCACCGCGTCGACGAGGAAGCCAGGCAGAGAATTTAGCTCGGGTTCTCTCCTAAGCTCCTCCTCGGGGGCTATCTCCTCGCACGTGATTATGAGGTGCTTGGCCGCCTTAGCCATCTCCACGTCGGCGAACCTTAAACCCTTTATCCTCACCGTCCCCTCGCTGCCCACGTACTGTACGTGTATTATGGCCACGTCGGGCTTAATGGCAGGGAGCAGTATCACTTTCTCGCCCGTGAAGGGGTCCTCCATCACGGCTAGCTTCCTCCTAGCCACTTTAGGGTCGCGCCTAGCCTGCTCGCTGAAGCCCTCCTTAGCCACTATGTCCGTGCCCAGCCCTGTCTTAGCTGGCATGAAGGGCACGTTGAGCGCCCCCGCCAGGAACCTGAGCACCATCTGGTAGTTCGAGTAGTCCTCCCACTCCACCTCCCCCCTCTCCACGGCTCTTCTAAACCTCGGGCAGGTGGGAGCGTAACGCCCTAGGGCGCCGTAGGCCAGCTCTACGCGTTTAACGCAGCCAGCCCCTATCAACAGGTCGGTGCCCTGTCCGTGTGAGTGAACGTAGAGGTGTAGGTTCCTTACACGCTGCCTGATGATTTCGTAGACCGCGGCCATGGGGTTGCGGCTAGCGGTGAAGCCGCCCAGCGCTATGTGGGCGCCATCAAATAGGTATCTCTTAACGGCCTCGTCTAGCGGCAGAAGTTTATCGTCTAGCTTCAAAGTTAGCCTCCCGCCGAGGCGGCTACGGGGGCTCCTATCATAACCCCTAAGTCATCGATCAGGGGAGGGAGACAGTCATAGCCCCCGTCCTTAACCTCTACCCTCCCCTCAACGAGTCCCCTTAGGAGGTAATAAACCTTTAAGTGGCCATCCAAGTCAAGCCCCTAAAATAGCACTGCTCAAAATCGAGGTGATCCTAGCTTAACTCGACGCCTCTAGGGGCAACGCCTTCCTTGACCGCCTTGTAGGCCATGATGTAGCCTGCTGCGCTCCAAGATTGTAGCCTAGCCCCCATAGGCTCCCCGGTCTTGCCGTGGAGCCACTCGTTAAACTCCCACTCGGTCTTCCCCGCTTTATTAGCTAAAGCTAGCTTTTCAAGTTCAGCCTCAGCTAAGTCCCTACGTCCAGCTTTAAGCAGGGCTAACACGTAGAAGCCGCCTATGAAGGGCCAGATCCCAGCATTATGGTAACAGAAAGGCAAGTTCTGCCAGTTCCTAGGCCTATACAGGTCCATTTGAGGCTTCCACGTGTAATCGGGCACGAAGATGGGAGGGTTCAAGGCCTTAACCGGGTAGGGCGATGAGACCTCCTTCTCGACGAGGTAGTCGATGATCCTGCGGGTCTTATCGCCGTCGGCCACCCCCCATATGATTGCTAGGACGTGGGCTAACACGTCGCATCTGCCGTCGTACCTCTCAAAAGAGATGTAGTTCAGGTAGTGTCTGCGTTTAGGGTTGACCGCCTCCTCGTAGGCTCCCTGAGCCCAGCGGAGGGGTAGAAGCTCCTCCTTGTACCCCTTAACGGGCCAGAAGACCACGTTGACCCTCTCCTTGATGTCCTCAGGGTCTACTAAGGGCTCCTCCCCAACCTCCCTCGCTAACTGAGCAGCCCTACGCGCAGCTTCATAGAACAGGCAGTTATTGTAGAACACGAGCCCCGACCTTTGAAGCGAGGCGTCCATCCAGTCGCCGGCCTCGGGCGAGATCACGAGGTTGCAGTTCATATTGTCCTGGTAAGTCGCCCACCTCATAGCCTCGCGCACCGACGGCCAATACTCTTTCAGGAACGAGCCGTCTTGCGTGGCCTCATAGTAGTGCCAGCAGGCTACTATGTACCATAGCGTGGAGTCTACGCCTCCCCAGTAGGTCACGGGCTTATCCAAGTAGCGTACCGTGGCCACCTGCCCCGTCTTAGTCTGGGTGCTCCTCAGGGCCTCCAAAGTCCTTCTACAGGCCTCAGTTAGCTCCCTATCGCTGAGCTCCAGCGCCGCTATGCAAGTGATGGCCCCATCTCTGGCCCACACTGAGTTGTAGTAGTCGTAGGAGGCCTTGAACCCCAGCTCAGTGGCGTTTAGCTTAAGGACCTTCAAGGCTTCACGGTAGGCCTCATCCACGAGCCCCATGGCTAGCTCAGGGGCAGGTACCCAAGGGAGCTATATATAAAGGGAGTAGGCAGCCAGCGGCGAGGCAGCTGCACGTCAGCCTTAAAGCCCTCCAGCTGCGAGCTATGAGCGCTAAACGCGCTGGTTAAGGCTCTCTCGTTAGGCTTATATACGCAGCGGCTTTAGGTTCAGCCAGGTTGATCTAGGAGGGTCCTTGATGAGCGCACCCCCTACAGGTTGTAACTACGCTAAAGACATGCCCGGCTTCTTCACTGAGGAGGAGCAGATGTTCAGGGAGACAGTGAGGGAGTTCTGCCAGAAGCACATAGCACCTAAGTGGATAGAGATCGACGAGAAGGCCTCGGTCGACCCCATGGAGGTGCCTGTGGACTTAATCAAGAAGATGGGCGAGCAGGGCCTCTTCTGCATAGCTAACAGTGACAAGTACGGTGGGCAGGGCGGCACTTACACCATGGCGGCCATAGCCGTGGAGGAGATCGCCTATGCCGACCCAGCCGTGGCGCTCGCCGTTTACGCGCTGCTCAACAACGGCTGGCCCTTCATGCTCGAGTACTACGGTAGGGAGGAGGTGTGCCAGGAAGTCATACCCAGGGTGGCTAAGGGCGAGGCCTTCTTCGGCATAGCCACCACCGAGCCTCAGGGAGGCAGCGATATCGCCGGGATAAGGATGACCGCCACTAAGAAGGGCAACGTCTACGTCTTCAACGGCGAGAAGGCCTACATAAGCGGCGTCGGCGAGGCCTTCGTCAAGCTTCCTTGGGGTGGAGGCTTCTTCCTAGTGGCTAGGACAAGTGGCTCCACAGGTGACCATAGGGGCCTCTCGGCCTTCGCCTTCATAGGCAGGAAGGACGGCAAGCTTAGGCCCGGCATCAGCCCCACGGTCTACCACGACATAGGTAGGTGCGGCTTAACCACCGGAGGCTTCATCTGCAACGACGTGGAGCTCGAGGACGTATACCTCCTCGGCGAGGAGGGCAAGGGCTTCTACTACGTCATGGAGGGCTTCAACGCCGCCAGGATAGTCGTGGCCGCCGCCTGTCTAGGCGGCGCTCGCTGGCTACTCGATCAGGCCGTGCAGTGGTTCCACCAGCGTAAGCTCTTCGGTAGGCCCATTGCCAGCTTCCAGGGCGTGAACTTCAAGTTCGCCGAGCTCTACGCTCGCTACGAGGCCGCCAGGTACTTCGTGTATAGGGCTGCTAGGCTCTTCGACGAGGTCTACCTGAAGAAGAACCCGAACTTCAAGCCCCAGGACCTCAACGTGCCAGTCGCCTTAGCCAAGATGACCGCTCCTGAGACCGCCGTGGACATAGCTGAGGAGGTAATGAAGTGGTACGGCGCCTACGCCTACACCAAGGAGGCCCCCATCTTCAGGGCCTGGTTAGGCCTGTTCAGCTACGTGATCGGCGCTGAGGGCGCCCAGAACATCATGAGATACATCATAGCCAGGGACACCATAGGCGCTGAGGCCGTCAGAAAGTGGTGGGCTTAACCTCATCGAACCCCTATTTTTATTGAGCTCTACGCTTAAATACCGCCTTTTAAGGCCTAGCTTCTAGGAATGATGAGACGACGGTCTCCTGAACGGTGAAGAGTCTTTTCGCAGCTGACTTAGGTGTCTAATATGTCGGCTAAATGTCCTCTCTGCAACAAGGAGCTCAAGCCCTTCCAGGGTAAGCCCATAAAGAAGATGTTCAGCAGAGATAGGCCGCCTTTAAAGTTCGACGTCAGACTCTGCGAGAACTGCTATAAGCGTGTAGCGTTGAAGGTAGCCCTCTTAGATCGAAGCAGGGTGAGGCTTAGGAAGCTAGCGATAGAGCTCGAGGAGGCCGTCGAGAGAGGGCTCGAGGAAGCCGAGCCGCTTTAAGCAGGCGTTCAAGCTCATAGCGGCTTAGGAGCCTATGGACCTCAAAGCCCTGCCTACGCAGGAAGCCCTTAAATGCCGAGTCTATGGTTAGTAGGCCCCTGTCGACCCTGACCGCGGCGGCGTAGGCGCTAGCATTGTAAAGAGCCCTCCAGCCTCTACTAACCACTTCATAGGCCACCTCGACCCTCATGAAGGGCAGGCTCGTATCAAGGACTTGCCTCCCCCAACGCCTCCCTTGAAAGCTCCTCGCCAACCTCCTCAGGGCCAACTGAGCTCCAAGGCCTTACAGGCCTAAGAAGCCTCTTAACGGGCTTAATGACCACCTCACCTCCACGCACCGTCAACAGGGCCTCGTCGTCCTCAGAGACCTCAAGCCGCTTAACAACCTCCCTAGGCAAGTGGACTGCATACTTCTTACCGACCTTCACCTTCAGGTCCACCAGGCTCACTTGGACAAAGCTTCTTAGGATGTCCGTTGAGCTGCGTCACCCTGTTGATGGGTGGGCGGAGCCTACCAAACCGTTTAACCTAGCCCTTACCGGATAGCTTAAAGGGGGTTCGGGTACGCCTCAGCGTCCTCTAAGCGTCCACGTAGTCTATAAGCCCATAGGGGTTATACGCACACCTTTCAAGGAGCCTAAGGGCACCCCGATACAACCTGCAGCCGCTGAGGGCGTTAAAGGAACCATCGAGGTGTTCCCTGAGTACGCGGAGGGGTTAGAGGGGCTTGAGGGGTTCTCCCACATCATCCTCATATACCACTTCCACCTCGTAAAGGAGAGCCTGTTGAAGGTTAAACCCTACATGAGCGACGAGCCGAAGGGGATCTTCGCTACGCGGGCACCTCCAAGGCCTAACCCCATAGGGATATCGGTGGTCAGGCTTCTACGGATAGAGGGCACCACGCTCCACGTACAGGACGTGGACATAGTCGACGAGACCCCGCTACTAGACATCAAACCCTACGTCCCAGCCTTCGACGTCAGGAACGTGGAGAGGATAGGATGGCTTGAAAGCGCGGTTCAAAGGCTACGAGAAACCAAAGACAACGGGCGCTTCTCCCGCTAGCCGACACCGCGCAACAACATAGCCCCTCAACAAAGCTAACCCCTAAAGCCATGTCCCCACAGCGCATATATCCATGAAATATGTCAGGTGTATTACGTTGAACAATGTAGCGATCAGCGTTAGAATTTCAAGGGAGCTTAAGGGGCTGATCGAGAGATATGGAGTGAGGGTTAGCGAGGTTGTTGGAAAAGCCCTTGAAGAGGAGGTTACGAGAAGGAAGCTCGAGGAGGCAGCCATGGCTGCACGTGAACTCGGTGAACTCTTCGCTAAGCTATCAGCAGAGGAGGTCGTGTCCATGATTAAAGAGGCTAGATCTAGGTAGGTGCGCTCATTCGACTCGAGCGCCATAGCCACCTGAGGCGCCTCTGAAGCCCTTAAAGGACAGGTATACGCTCGACTTAGCCTACTACGAGCTGGGGAACATTATATGAAAGGAGCATGCCTTAAAGAGCTTAATCAGCCTAGAGGAGGCCGTTAAGAAGGCTGGACAGGTAGCCAAACTGTTAGGCGTAATGAAGGTCTTAGAACCTAAAAGCCTCGAAGACTACACTGGGATCATGAAGCTAGCCTCCAAGCTCAAGCTAACGTTTTACGACGCCGCCTACCTATATGTAGCTAAGCGCGATAGACCAGCCCTAGTCACCGAGGACGCCAAGCTCATAGAGAAAGCAAGCTTCATCGAGGTAAAAGCTGTAAACACAGACCGTCTCATCGAGGGCAGCCGGCGATGACGCCTCCACGCGGCGACGAGGATTTAAGGGGGCGTTAACCCTACAACGCGCAAACAGCCACCGTTCACCGCTAAGTCTCTGTAAAAACGTCAACCCCCAAGGAGACCAAGCAACCTAAGCCTCAAAAATAGACTTGGCGCGCCCACCGTCAACCCTCTACCTCCTCCCTCAACCGAGCCTCCTTATCCCAGTCCTTACTGAAAACCTCCAAGGTCTTCTGCTTAATCCACCACACGGGCGCCTACAATAGGTAGAGCCCAAATAGACTGGGCACGGCCTACCTCATTGACCTAGATCAGCTAAACGAGAGGTTTATGGACCTCGACGAGGTCGCCAGCTTATATGGAGGTTCCACAGGGATCCAAGGAGGTTTAAGCTAGACCAAGTTAAGCTACCTGAGCGAGTCTACATGAAGCCTGTTAGAAGGGCCTTAGAGGCCCAACTCTCCTTTAGTAGGAGCTGTAATTTTTACTGGCCTCAACGCGCATAGAAAAAGGTTAGTAGCGCTCCAGGTTGCACGATAAACTGGCTCTAAGAGGGTCGGCTATTGGCTGTGCATAGTAGGAGCTTGCCTATCATAGTGCTCGTGATCGCCGTAGCCTTGACCGCCGCGGTGTTGCTGTCGAGCGTTGAAGTGGGTCCAAGGGAGGCTTCGCTTACAAGGAAGGTGGTCTCCAGTGACGCGTTTGAGGCTGAGGTCTCCTACCCCATCCATGTTAGGCCTGGGGAGGAGGTTAAGGTGGAGGTCTCTGTTAAGGGGAAGGGTGGTTTCATGGTGTCAGCTATGGTGTTCAGGGCCTATTCATGTAGCCAGAAGCCTGAGCCCTTAATGCTCGGCGCAGAGCTGGTCTATGAAGGCTCGACTAGGCCTCCAGAGCCAAGGAGCGAGCTCTCAACAACCTACAGGTTTAGGCTCCCAGAGAAGCTCGATGAATGGCTGGGGCTGGTCATATACGTCACGCCCGTCAAGCCGGGGAAGCCCATGATAATACATTACACGGAGCCCATCGTAATACCCATTAAGGTCGAGGGGTAGCTGAACCTCCGCTTCTTAAAGCCCCAGGCTAAATGAAGGCTATAGCCTCACCCTAGAGCTAAGCGGCACATGGCGATCCTCGAGGGCTCGGCCTAGTCGAGGACTATGGGTGGTCCTAGCTGTGGAGGCCTCCAAGCTCGTGGCGGCCAGGCAAGCCGCGGAGAGGCCATGGCCGTGCTTGGATGCCTCGACCTAAGGCTCCGTGCTCATGATCGCTTCGAGTATGAACCCCTCCGTCTTTCGAAGGGCCCTGGTGGCGGTGTCGGGGACTAAGTTGGCCCTTTCAGGCGTTAGGAGCCCGACCACTATGTTATCGTCGACGCCCACCTTGCTTAGGGCCTCCTTAACCCTCCCTGGGATGTCTGCCACAGTTAGGGCCTCATACCTTAACAGCTCCCCTCCTACCTCGAACACCAGTATGACGGCCTCCATGGACCTGACCACGTGTCCAGATATCGAGATGAAGTCTAAGCTCCTCCCAGTGTACTCGACGCCTAGGCGGTCAGCGAGAGCTTTGTCGATTAAGGTCATTCAAGCCCCCGTATCGATGAGGGTTGTTGAGGAGTAGCTCTGCTTTAAGCCTTTGAGCCTGACCTCCGCCTTGACCATCGCCATCGACGGCCAGCCTGGTGGGGTCGGCCTAGAGGCCCGATGGTGGTGCATGGACCCTCCGGGAGGGGTTCTAGGAGGCCCTCACAAGCTTGTGAGGTTTTTGAGGCATTTAGCCCCCATAGGGCTGGCCAGCTACAGCCGTGCACGCGTTTACAGGCAAACAGCAAGCCCACGCACCGTGGCTGCGAGCCTAACCTAAAGACCAGGCCCGCGTGCATGTCTAGCCAATGCTCACACCAAGCTTCATAATGATGGTAAGCGCCATAAAGTTCAATGAGCGCGCGGAGCGCGATGAGCCCACGACGTATCCTTATTTACAAAAAGTGTTTTATACTACTTTCGACAGTAGTATACTTTGGTTTTGCTCATGGGCCGGTATGTAACGGTCTCAGCTAAGGTGCCCTATGAGCTTAGGGAGAGAGCTGCTAAGCTGGGTATTAACGTAAACCAGCTGATAAGGAGAGCTCTTGAAGAGGAGGTTAGGCGGAGGGAGGGGGAGCGGCTTAGGGTTATGGCTCGAGAGGCGTCACAAATCCTATCTAAAATACCTGAGGAGGAGGTGGTGAAGATTATTAGGGAGAGCAGGGAGGGGCGTTGAGCTACCTCTTTGATGCCAGCGCATTATTAAACTCGGTGCGCCTCTACAACGACGCCATTATAGACTTCGTCGAGGGGAATGAGTGTTACGCCTTAACGCTTACGCGGTATGAAGTCGGAAACGCCCTATGGAAGGAAGCATACCTGGTGAAGAGGATTGAGGTGGACCAGGCGATTAAAGTCCTCAACTTCATAAACTCCCTACTTAACCTAATGAGCGTAATCGACGTATCAGGCCATGAGCGCGAGGTCGACATCCTATTAACAGCCATACAGATGGGCTTAACGTTCTACGACGCATCATACCTCCTCATCGCTAAAAGCCTCAAAGCCACCCTCATCACCGATGACGACGACATCGTAAAAGCCTCAAAGAGGGTCGAAGCCAAGACGTTAAGGAGCAGAGATCTACCAATAAAAAAGCTAGGATAGCTAGCCATGCCAATATCGAGGAGGCATGAGGGTCCCTACACCAGGCCGGTGAAGGTGGCCATAGCTAGCGCGGCCCCAACCAAGGTCGAGAGCAAGGCGTACACGTACAACCTCATCTCGCCGCGGATTCCAGCGGAGCTTAGGAGCTGCAAGGCTACGCCCTAACCCTCTGAGCTGCCCGATAGCCTAGGACCCTCGAGCTGAGCGCCTTCCACAGCGTGGCCAGGCGTTGATCATCCACCTAAGCCCCTCTACCATAGAGCTTAGGAGTGAAGGCGTAGGTTGGAGTGGGTACTCGTGGAGGTTGAAGGCCTTCAGCCGCCATCGAGCCCGCCCATAGGCTCGCTAGGGCCCTCTACGCTCAGCTCGATAGCAGCCTCTGCTTCAGCCTCCATCTCTGATGGTGGAAGCCTCTTTAAAATTATTTCAGCTTTACCATCACCTATGGGGAGGACGCCACTATATCTATAATTCTATAGTACACGGCTTTAGACCAGATGTCAACTATCTCATCATCATTAAAGCCTTTAAGCTTCAAGTACTCCTCATACTCTGGGTAGAACACGTAGCTTCTACCTTTAAAATGCCTAAACACCACGTCCATTATATGGGCTATTTGCTCCTTAGTAAACCCCCTCATGGCGGCATCCATAACGAGGACGTTACATAAAAATCTTGTCGATTAAAGAAAAAATGGCGTAGGCTTACTTAGCCTTAGCCTTAAGCGCCTTAACAAGCTCAGGGACCACAGCGTAAAGATCGCCGACAATACCGTAATCAGCCACCTTAAAGATCGGCGCATCAGGGTCGCTGTTAATCGCCACTATAATCTTAGAGTCCCTAATACCAGCCACATGCTGAATAGCCCCTGAAACACCCACCCCTATATATAACTTCGGCTTAACTACAACACCGCTCATGCCTACCCATTGATCGGCCCATTTTAAATCGAAGGCGAGTGGTCTGGTGTATCCTACTACGCCTCCTAGTAGGTTGGCTAGTTCTTCTAGCATGACTACGTCTTCCTTCTTCTTTACGCCTCTGCCGGCTACTATGACTACTTCGGCTTCCTCTAGTCTAACTCCCTTGAACTCCTTCTTCTTGAACTCCAGTACTTTGATCTTTGGCTCCTCGACGGCCACGTCCTCCTTTATGATTTCTGCTTTACGGTCTGTCTTTGAGGCTTTTTCGAAGGTTCTGGGTGGTATGGTGGCTATTTGTGGCTTAGTCTTGCAGCGTTGGGTTGAGATGGCGGTTCCGCCGTAGACTAGCCTGTTGAGTAATAGCAGCTTGGTGTCTGGGTCTATGCTTACGCCGGTGCAGTTGGTGACGCAGCCTACGTTTAGCTTGGCTGCTAGGCGGGCGGCTACTTCGTTGCCTCGCTTGGTGGCTCCTAGCAGTATTGCGTCGGGCTTGTACTTGTTGGCCAGGCCTGCTAGGGCGCTGGTGTAGGGCTCGGCGGTGAAGGTGGCTAGGTTGGGGTGGTCGACTAGGTAGACTTTGTCTGGCCCGTAGTAGGCTAGCTCCTCAGCTTTGCTGGCTACGCCTTGGCCTAGCACGATGGCCCCTAGCTCGGCGCCTAGCTGGTTGGCTAGCTCGCGTCCTTTACCTAGCAGCTCCAGCATTAAGTCGGGGTTCTCGGAGTATACCCATATGCTCATCTAACCACCCCCTCCTTAGCCAGTAGGTCTAGTAGCTCGGCCACCGCCTCGGGGGGCTCCTTGCCCTTAATGACGTGCTCCTTTCTCTTCATCTCGGGGGCCACCGCCTTAAGCACCTCCATGCCTGAGCCCGCTGCGCCCTTCTTGTCGTCGGGTATGCCTAGGTCGGCGGCGGTCAGGGTCTTGATGGGCTTCTTGGAGGCCTTCATTATATCCATGAGCTTGGGGTACCTGGGCTCGTTGATCTCCTTAGTTACCGTCACCACCGCTGGCAGCTTGGCCGACACCACCTCGTAGCCCTCCTCTAAGTCGCGCTCGGCTACCACCTCGCCCTCCTTGACCTCGAGCCTCCTAACGTGGGTGATCTGAGGTAGGCCTAACAGCTCAGCTAGCCTAGGCCCTACTTGGTAGGTGTAGCCGTCTATGCTGACCTCGCCTAGGAGTATTAGGTCAAAGGGCCCCTCCTTCTTAATGGCCTCGGCTAGGAAGCGGCTGGTGACCATGGTGTCGGACTGCTCGTAGCCTGGGTCGGTCACCAGTACAGCCTCGTCGACGCCCATGGCCAGGGCCTCTCTGAGGGCCGACTTAGCGTCGTCGGGGCCGTAGGTTATCGCGGTCACCGTCCACCCCAGCTTCTCCTTCAGCCTCACGGCCTCCTCGATGGCGTTCTTATCGAAGTCGCTGGTCTTCTTCTTAACCCCCACGAGGACGGGAGCCCTAGTGGAGGGGTCGACCTTGATCTCGCTCACGTCGTAGGAGTGCTTAACGCATACGCATACCTTCGGCACCGCTACCACCCCTCTCCTTAAACCTTATCGGTTGGAGGGGAAACGCTTTGAGTTTTTAACTTTTTCTAAAGCCTAAGCTCCTCAGCCTCAGACCATGCCTTGTAGAAGAACTGCCTCATGGCCTTGACGAAGAAGCCGCTGTTGGTCCAGAGCTCCATGTGGTCCTCGGTGTCGAGCGACGTGTCCTCCTTGACGGTTACGCCGACTAGAGCCTCCTCGTCGTCGACTATTAGCAGGAAGGCGTTAAGGTGGCTGCTATGCTTAAACTCGGCTATCTGGCTGAAAAGCCTCGCCTCGGCTAGGTTGTCGCCGAACACCTCTGAGAGCACCTTCACCTTCACGCCCCTCTTAACCGCCTCCTCGAAGGCCTCGGCTATGCCCCCCTTCAAGGCCCGCTTAAGCCCGTAGGCCGAGGTTACGCAGTCCACCTCCACCTTAGCCCTACGTATCATCTCCAGGGCCTTACGTATGGCCCTCCTCCTACCCACCACGAGCTCTATCATGACCGCCTGCTGCAGCGGCTTACGCTCAACCTCCTTCAGCACCCTGACGGCCTCCTCGGCCTCTCTCCTCATTCTCTTAAGGCGGTCGAGGTAGGCCTCGAGGAGCTTAGCCACCCCCTCCTCTGGGGGCGAGGGGATGAACTTCATGGGCTTCGACGGCGACGCTCTCACTAGCCCCATCCTCTCCAGCTTGGCTAGCGCCCTATACGTCTCAGCCCTTTCAACTCCGGCCTCCCGGGCTACCTCGCTGGCCTTGCCGCCGCCCAGCCTAAGCAGGGCGACGTAGACCTTAGCCTGGTTTAAAGTAAGCCCCAGCCTAGTTAGCTTTAAAGCAGCCTCCTCAAACCCCGGGCCTTCATGAAGGCGGAGTTGTCTCAACTGTGACACACAAAACTCTATATCTCTGTATTCTTATAAGACTTATATAGGCCTATTGTGAGGTGTATAAATTATGGTCGAAGACAAGATCTACTTAAGCGAGGAGGAAATACCTAAGCAGTGGTATAACATAGTCCCCGACCTACCTAAGCCCCTGCCACCTCCCGTAGACCCGGTCACTAAGGAGCCTATTAAGCCGCAGATGCTGGAGGCTATCTTCGGCAAGGAGCTTGTTAGGCAGGAGGTTAGCCAGGACAGGTGGATCGATATACCCGAGGAGGTAAGGGAGGTCTATAGGCTTTGGAGGCCTACGCCGCTTATTAGGGCTAGGAGGCTCGAGAAGCTGCTCAAGACCCCAGCCAAAATATACTATAAGTGGGAGGGGGTTAGCCCTCCTGGCAGCCATAAACCGAACACTGCGGTGGCCCAAGCCTACTACCTGGCTAAGCAGGGCCTCCAGAGGGCTACGACTGAGACCGGCGCAGGGCAGTGGGGATCAGCACTAGCCTTTGGCTGTATGTTCTTTGGGCTTAAGGCCACCATCTACATGGTGAGGGTCAGCTACCTACAGAAGCCCTATCGGAGGGTCTTAATGCAGCTCTGGGGCGCTGAGGTTCTTCCCAGCCCCAGCGACCGTACAGACTTCGGCAAGAAGCTCCTGGCCGAGAACCCTGAGCACCCAGGTAGCCTAGGCATAGCTATAAGCGAGGCCATAGAGGACGCCATAAAGCACCCCGAGGAGGCCAGGTACACGCTGGGTAGCGTTGTAAACCACGTGTTAATACACCAGACAGTGGTAGGCTTAGAGGCGTTGAAGCAGTTTGAGAAGGTAGGCGACTACCCCGACGTAGTCATAGGCTGCGTTGGTGGAGGTAGCAGCTTCTCTGGCACCTTCTGGCCTTTCTACTACGACAGGTACGTGGCTAAGAAGGCCCCTAAGCCCGTGGAGTTCATAGCTACAGAGCCCACGGCCTGCCCAACGTTAACTAAGGGCATCTACACATACGACCACGGAGACACTGCTAGACTGACGCCGCTTCTTAAGATGCACACCCTAGGCCACGACTTCGTACCCCCGCCCATCCACGCAGGCGGGCTACGCTACCACGGCGACGCCCCCACCCTGTGCCTCTTAGTCAAGGAGGGCATAGTTAAGGCTAGAGCCTACACGCAGACTGAGGTCTTCGAAGCGGCTAAACTCTTCACCCAGGCCGAGGGCCATGTCATAGCGCCTGAGCCAGCCCACTCCATTAAGGCCGTGATAGACGAGGCCTTGAAGTGTAAGGAGACCGGGGAGAGCAAGACTATATTCTTCTTGGGCTGCGGCCACGGCCACTTCGACCTGAAGGCCTACGAGGACTTCCTCGAGGGCAAGCTCTTACCCTACGAGTACCCGAGGGAGGAAGTGGAGAAGTCCCTTAAGAGGCTCAAGGAGCTATATCCATGGTTAGACCAGCTGCCCTACTAGCCCCCACATTTTATTTACCCCTTCCTCCTCTTTATCAAGCCTCGGCGATGTACCATGCCCAGGCTTAAGGTCCTAGTCACGGACCCCGTGGACGAGGTGTTCATCGAGAAGGTTAAGCCCCACGTGGACCTGGAGGTGTCCTTGAAGCTCGACGAGGAGGGCCTAGTCGAGAAGGTCAAGGACGTAGACGTGCTGGTGGTACGCAGCAGGACCAAGGTGACGAGGAGGGTGCTCGAGGCCGCAAGCAAGCTTAAGGCGGTGATTAGGGCGGGGGTGGGCGTGGATAACATAGACATGGCCGCCGCCAAGGAGAAAGGAGTGGCCGTAGTCAACACGCCGAGGGCTCCCGCGGACTCGGTGGCTGAGCTCACCATGGCCTTCGCTCTGTGCCTAGCTCGTAAGCTAACCTACCTCGACAGGTCTATGAAGGAAGGGAGATGGCTTAAGGGGGAGATGGGCGTGGAGCTCAAGGGGAAGACCATGGGTCTCGTGGGCTTAGGGGCCATAGGCTCGGCGGTGGCCAGGCTAGCTAAGGCCTTTGGCATGAGGGTGGTGGCCTATGACCCCTACGTGTCCAAGGAGAGAGCTGAGGAGCTAGGCGTGGAGCTAGTCAGCTTAGAGGAGCTTCTTTCTCAGTCGGATTTCGTTAGCGTGCATGTTCCATTAACCCCTGAAACTAAGGGGCTGATTGGAAGGCGGGAGATTGGGTTAATGAAGGATGGTGCTTTCATTATAAACACCTCGAGGGGCGGGGTGGTCGACGAGCAGGCCCTTTACGAGGCCTTGAAGTCGGGTAAGCTGGGCGGAGCGGCCCTCGACGTCTATGAACGCGAGCCTCCGCCTCCCGACCACCCACTGCTTAAGCTGGACAACGTGATATGCACCCCCCACATAGGGGGGTCGACTAACGACGCCCAGCTAAGGATAGCCTTAACTATGGCCGAGGACCTCCTCAGGATAGCTAGGGGCGAGGAGCCAGTGAATAAGGTGGTGATGTAGGTGCGGCGTAGGCTCTTAATGTTGCCCGGCCCAACCAACGTCCCCGACCGCGTCCTTGAGGCCATGAGGAGGCCCATGATAAACCACCGCGGCCCTGAGTTCCATAGGCTCCACGAGAGCATAGTGGAGGGGCTCAGGTACGTCTTCCAGACCAAGGGAGACGTGTACGCCTTAACGTGCTCGGGCACTGGCGGCGTCGAGGCCGCTATTTTCAACGTCGTGGACCCCGGCGACAAGGTGATAATGCCTGTCGGCGGGGTCTTCGCCGAACGCATGGCCGAGGAGGTTAAGTCCGTGGGAGGCGGGGTCATAGAGATACCGGTGGAGTGGGGGAGGGCGGTTAGGGTGGAGCAGGTTAAGGAGGCCTTGGACAGCCACCCGGACGCTAAGGCCGTGGCCCTGGTCTACAACGAGACCTCCACCGGCGTAACCGCGCGGGGGCTTAAGGAGATAGGCGAGCTAGCGTATAAGCGGGGGGTGCTCCTCATAGTCGACGCCATCTCGATACTGGGGGGAGACGAGCTCAAGGTCGATGACTGGCATATCGATATCTGCGTGGCTGGCAGCCAGAAATGCCTAGCCTGCCCGCCTGGCTTAGCGTTGATCTCGGTTAGCGAGCGCGCCTGGGAGGCCATGAAGGCTAGGAGGACGAGGCAGAGTTTCTACTTTGACCTCCTAGCCTGTAAGAGGTTTTACGAGGAGCGCAGGGAGACTCCCTTCACCCCGGCCATACCGCTCTACTACGCGCTCGACGAGGCGCTGAAGATGCTGCGCGAGGAGGGCTTAGAGAGGAGGATCGAGAGGCATAGGCTATGCGCCTCGGCGCTCTATAGGGGCTTCGAGCGCATGGGACTGAAACTGTTCGCTGAGCCTGAGTCCAGGTCTAACACGGTGATAGCGGTCGAGTACCCTGAGGGCGTGGACGACACCAAGTTTAGGTCTACGCTGAGGGACGAGTACGGGGTACACGTCGCCGGCGGCATGGGCAAGCTTAGGGGCAGGGTCTTCAGGGTCGGGAGTATGGGGGTGGTGTCCAAGGACGACGTGGTCTACACCGTGGAGGCCGTGGCCAACACGCTTAACAAGCTAGGCTTCAAGGTACCCGTGGCTGAGGTAATCGCCGAGGCTAAGGGGGTGTTCAGCTAGCTTGAGGCTCAGCGAGAGGGCTTTAACGATCAAGTCCAGCGGGATAAGGAGGCTCTTCGACCTAGCCCAACGGACTCCAGGCATAATCAGCCTAGGCATAGGCGAGCCCGACCAGGACACGCCGCCCCACGTTAAGGAGGCGGCAAAGAGAGCCCTAGACGAGGGCTACACGCACTACACCCCTAACGCGGGCTTTCCAGACCTACGTGAAGCCCTAGCCGAGAAGCTTCGAAGGGACAACAACATCGACGTCACGCCCGACGAGGTCATAGTCACCGGCGGCGGAGGCACCGGCGCCCTCATGCTCTCCCTCATGTGCCTCGTAAACCCGGGCGACGAGGTCCTAATACCCGACCCAGGGTTCGTGGTGTATGAGGCCGCCGTCTTAATGGCTGGAGGTAAGCCCGTCTACGTCCCCCTAAGGGAAGAGGATGACTTTAGGATGCTCCCTGAGGAAGTTGAGAGACGCATAACCCCTAGGACTAAGTGCATAATAATTAACACCCCCAGCAACCCCACAGGCGGCGTCTTGGAGGAGGAGGACCTTAAAGGCATAGCTGAGCTGGCCATCAGACACGACCTCTTCGTCGTGTCAGACGAGGTGTACGAGAAGCTGGTCTACGATGGACACCGCCACGTGAGCATGGCTTCGCTGCCGGGGATGAAGGAGCGCACGGTGACGGTCAACAGCTTCTCCAAGACCTACGCTATGACCGGGTGGAGGATAGGCTACGCCGCCGGCCCCAAGGAGCTGATAGACCAGATGGTTAAGCTCCAACAGTTCACCATGGTGCACGCCCCAGCCGTATCTCAGCGCGCCGCGCTAGCCGCCTTGAAGGGCCCTCAGAACTTCGTCGAGGAGATGGTTAAGGAGTACGATAGGCGTAGGAGGTTCATCGTCGATAAGCTCAACTCCATCGAGGGCCTCTCGTGCATTAAGCCTAAGGGAGCCTTCTACGCCTTCCTTAACATCAAGGGGCTGGGCCTAAGCTCCGAGGAGGCCGCTATGAAGCTGCTGGAGCGAGCTAAGGTGGTCACCGTGCCGGGCGTGGCCTTTGGCCCAAGCGGTGAGGGCTACCTTAGGATCAGCTACTCGAGACCCATAGACCAGCTGGAGGAGGCCTGCAATAGGATAGAGGTGGCGATTAAGTCTTTGAGGTGACCCTCGAGCTTGGTTGAGGTTAGGATTCACTGTAGAGGTGGGCAGGGAGGGGTCACGGCGGCTAGGATCATAGGCCTGGCGGCCGTGAAGGAGGGTAGGAGGGCCATCGCCTTCCCATCCTTCACCGTGGAGCGCCGCGGGGCCCCGGTCATGGCCTTTGTTAGGATCAGCGAGGGCGAGGTCCTCGATAGGTCCTTCATCTACAACCCCGACTACGTCCTCATCTTCGACCCCAAGCTCATCCCTCACCCCTCGGTCAAGGTTGGAGTCAAGGAGGACACGTCCTTCCTAGTCAACGCTAAGTCGAAGGAGGAGGCTGGGCCTTTGGGGGCCCGTAGGCTAGCGGTGATCGACGCCACGAAAATAGCCATGGAGCTGCTCGGGGCTCCCATCGTCAACACGGCTATGTGCGGCGCCTTCGCCTCCTTCACCGGCCTCATAGGCCTCAAGGCCCTCGAGGAGGCCATCAGAGAGGTCCTACCCCCGCGCATAGCCGATAGGAACGTGGAGGCCGCGATGAGAGCCTACGAGGAGGTGACGCCGTGTCTAGGCTAAGCGAGAGGCTAAAGCTGAGATATGAATCCATTGAGGACCTGCCGCCGACGCCGCTCTTCAAGGCTGGGGCCAGCGTCCTCTTTGAAACCCCCTGGCACCTCTACGGCAAGCCTAAGGTGGACTACTCGAAGTGCACTAAGTGTAGGTTATGCTGGTTATACTGCCCCGACGGAGTCATAAAGATGGCCGAGGAGGGGCCGAAGGTGGACTATGCCCACTGCAAGGGCTGCGGCATATGCGCTGAGGAGTGCCCAGTTAAGGCTATAACCATGGTGATGGAGTGAGGGGTATGCGTAGGTCCATGTTTATAGATGGCAATACAGCGGCGGCCTACGGTGTCAAGCTCTGTAAGCCCGATGTTATATGCGCCTACCCCATAACCCCCCAGACGCCCATAGTCGAGCACCTAGCTGAGTTCGTAGCTAGGGGGGAGCTAAAGGCCAAGTACATACCCATCGAGGGCGAGCACAGCGCGATGATGGCCACTGCGGCGGCCTCAGCAACAGGTGTCAGGGTGTTCACGGCTACTTCCTCGCAGGGCCTATCATATATGCAGGAAGGCCTCTTCTTCGCCTCCGGCTATAGGCTCCCCATAGTCATGGCCGTGGTCAACAGGAGCATGGGGGCCCCCTGGACCATTCTGGCTGGCCACGACGACGCCATAGCTCAGCGCGACACCGGCTGGATTCAAGTCTACTGCACAAGGGGGCAGGAGATCCTTGACATGATAATCCAGGCCTACAGAGTGGCCGAGGACCGAAGAGTCATGCTCCCGATAATGGTCTGCTTCGAGGGCTTCGTGGTCTCTCACTGCTACGAGAACGTCGAGGTGCCAGGCCAGGAGGAGGTGGACGACTTCCTACCCCCCTACGACCCTCCATACAAGCTCGACGTGGACGACCCTCTAATCATAACCACCTTCGCTGAGGCCGACTGGTGGCTGGGCTTCAAGAAGCTCCACGATGAGGCCATGGAGGAGGCTAAGAAGGTCATCGAGGAGGTGGATGAGGAGTATGCTAAGCGCTTCGGTAGAAGGTATGGGGGCCTACTGGGCACGTATAGGTGCGACGACGCCAAGGTGGTGCTGATCACCATGGGCAGCCTAGCCATAACCTCCAGGCTGATAGTAGACCGCTTCAGGGAGCAGGGCGTCAGGCTGGGGCTAATCAACCTGAGGGTCTTCAGGCCTTTCCCGAGGGAGCGGCTATTAAAGGAGCTTGAGGGGGTCGAGGCTGTATGCATTGTTGAGCGAAACTGCTCCCCTGGAGGTTACGGGGGCGCCGTGTTTAACGAGCTCCGCTCAACGCTATACTCGTCTGGGCTTAGGCCGTTAATTCTCGACTACATAACGGGCATGGGGGGTAGGGACGTGACCCCAAGAGAGCTTGAGGAGATGGTGGCTCACGCGGTTAAGTCTTGGCGTGAGGGACGCGTTGAGCGCGAGGTCACATGGGTCTTCGGGAGGAGGAAGGTGTGATGAGGAGGTTGACGATTAAGGACCTGCCAGAGGAAGAGTACTACATGCCGGGGAACATACTATGCGCTGGCTGTGGGGAGAGCCTAGCTATGAGGCTTGCTCTAAAGGTGCTGGGCAAGAACACTATCGTGATCACGGTGCCTGGCTGTGCCTCGGCCTCACTGATGATGGGCGCCTGTGCTGTACCCCTACTCGTAGGGCCTTTCGCTGGCGGAGGCGCCTTAGCGGCCGGCGTAGAGGCGGCTTTAGCGGCTAAGGGTAGGCTTGAAGGGGTGAACGTGGTGGCGTTCATAGGCGATGGAGGCACCGCCGATATAGGTTTCCAGTCGCTCTCATCGATGGTTGAGAGGGGTCACGATGTACTGTACATATGTCTGGACAACGAGGCCTACATGAACACTGGCGGCCAGCGAAGCGGCACTACGCCTAGAGGAGCTGCCACTACCACTACGCCGGTGGGCGCTGCGCTTAGGGGTAAGCCTCAGCATAGGAAGAACATGCCCCTCATAATGGCTGACCACGGGGCTCCTTACGTGGCCACCGCTTCTATAGGCTTCCCGCTAGACTACGTGGAGAAGGTTATGAAGGCCTCCAGGATGAGGGGGCCCAAGTACATACAAGTGCTGTGTCCATGCCCTGTGGGCTGGGGCTTCCGCGAGTCTGACACCGTTAAGTTGGCTAGGTTGGCCGTGGACGCTAAGGTCTGGCCTCTCTACGAGGTCGAATACGGAGTCTTGAAGGTCACCTACGAGCCTAGGAAACCTAAGCCTCTCAAGGAATATATAGCCCCGCAGCGGAGGTTCAACCACTTCACTGAGGAGGACATCAAGGAGCTCGAGAAGCTAATAGAGGAGGAGTGGAGGCTCCTTAAGCTGAGGGAGAAGTTGACCGCCGAGAAGGCCTAGGCGATGTCCAGCAGCCTAGAGGACGCTCTAAGGGTGTTAAGTGGCCTAGGCGTCACCCTAGCCTACGAGGACTACAACCGTTTCTACAGCAAGGGGGTTAAGGTAGGGCTGGTGGTTAATCCCATCGCTGGCATGGGTGGTAGGGTTGGGTTAAAGGGTACTGACGGCGAGGCCTTAAAGAAAGCCCTCGAGCGGGGAGCTAAGCCCGTAGCTCCTAAGAGAGCCGTCGAGATGTTGAAGGCCCTGAAGGCCTACACTCCCCCCATAAGGCTATACGTCTACCCCGAGGAGATGGGGGAGTTTGAGGCCTATGAGGCTGGCTTCAAGCCCACCGTCGTGGGGAGGATAAGCTCGAGGCCTACCACTGCCGAGGACACGAAGAGGGCCGTGGACGAGTTTACGAGGATCCCGGTGGACCTGATAGTCTTCGTGGGTGGCGACGGCACTGCCAGGGACGTCATGGACGCTAACAAGGCTGGCATACCTGTGATAGGCGTGCCTTCAGGGGTTAAGATGCATTCCTCGGTGTTCGCCGTGAACCCTGAGGCGGCTGCCAGGTTGATAGCTCGCTTTGCTTTCTCTGGGCTCCCCACGAGGATGGCCGAGGTCATGGACGTGGACGAGGAGGCCTTTAGGCAGGGCCGGCTTTCAGCTAGGCTCTACGGCTACTTACCGACGATCTACGAGCCCAGCTTAGTTCAGCCGGTTAAACGCGCCACGCTCGTCGATGAGGAGCGCCTCAACCAGCTCGAGGTGGCTAAGAGGGTGGTAGGGTCCATGGAGCCAGGGGTCGTATACATCTTGGGCCCTGGCACGACGGTGAAGGCGGTAGCCGCCCTCCTAGGCATAGACAAGACGCTACTGGGGGTCGACGTGGTCCTCGACGGCTCGCTGGTGGCCAAGGACGTAGGCGAGGAGGAGATATTGAGGCTTATCGAGGGGAGGAGGGCTAAGGTAGTGGTCACCCCTATAGGCGGCCAGGGCTTCATCTTCGGCAGGGGTAACCAGCAGATAAGTCCTGAGGTTCTAAGGAGGGTCGGCAGGGATAATATATTGGTGATAGCTACGAGGAGGAAGATGAAGGAGCTAGAGACGTTGAGAGTGGACACGGGCGATGCTGAGCTTGATGCTCAGCTGAGGGGTAGGATCAAGGTGTGGGTGGGCGAACAGGAGGAGGTGGAGGTGGAAGTCTCTTAGAGCTCAAGGAGCTTCTTCTAGTTCTCCTCGGCCATGGTTTAAGGAGGCTTCAAGTAGCCTATTTTTGACGCCTGGCCGCTGTAGCGAGCCCCAGCCCTCCTTCGACTCTCTAATTAGCTCTCCTTCCCTCTATCTTTAGTTTTTGGAGCGGTTTACATAGGGTAGGTTTATTCCGCCCTGCACTATATATACTGTGGCGTTGTCTACGGAGAAGCCCCTTATCGAGCGTGGTGCACCATGGCTGTGTTCCTGGTGGCCACGCTGGGTAAGGGGTCGATGGACCTATACAGCCTGCGACTAGCTAAACACCTAAAGGTGCCCATAATCTACACCGACGTGTATGAGAAGGTCTTCGAGAGGTTCAATAAGCCTCTCTTAAGCCTCTCCTTCATCGAGGAGCTCCTGAACACTTGGAGCTTCGCTAAGAGGCTGGACGCCATTGACGGGATTCCGCACCTGCCTAACCACCACTTTGGTAGGGTTGGGCTGCTGCTTAGGAAACCATTCATCATAACGGTCCACGACTTGATAAGGTACTTCGACATGAAGGGTTACGGTCCTCTAATCCATAGGCCTAACCTTAAAGACAAGTTCTGGCTAAGCTTAGACTACCTCGGCGTTAAGAGGGCGGCCAGGATAATAACGCCATCCTTTAAGACCAAGATGGACCTAGTCAAGCACCTAAAGGTACCCGAGGACAAGGTGCGAGTGGTCTATCACGGCGTGGACGAGGTCTTTAAGCCTACTAAGGGCTGGAGGCCCTGTGAGGAGCCTTACGTGCTCTACGTAGGCTCAGAGCACCCCAGAAAGAACCTAGCAACACTACTTAAAGCCTTCAGCATACTTAAACGCGAACACCCCGAGTTTAAGGATGTTAAGCTGGTTAAAGCTGGCAGGGTTGGCGGAGGAGAGCTCTGTTACAGGGAACAAACCCTAAACTTGATTAAGACGCTAGGCCTCGAGGACGACGTCATCTTCCTTGAATGGATCTCCCAGCGCGACCTAGCCAGCCTCTATAGTCAAGCTGAGCTCTTTGCTTTCCCGTCTATCTATGAGGGTTTTGGCTGGCCTCCACTTGAAGCTATGGCCTGTGGCTGCCCAGTAATAGCATCAAACACCTCCTGTACACCCGAAATACTAGGCGACGCAGCGATCTACGTGAGCCCCAGGGACGTTGAGGGCTGGTATAAGGCTTTAGCCATGCTCCTGGGCGACGAGAGCCTGAGGAAGAAACTAGCGTCCAAGGGGCTAGAGAGGGCTAAAACCTTCACCTGGAGGAGGGCAGCCGAAGAGACGCTTAATGTGTACAAGGAGGTTGAGGAGGAGCTAGGGGCTTAAGGCTGGCTAGGCAGAGCCCTCGCTGATAGAGTTACGGCCGATACGATGAAGGCTGCGCCCAGCATCTGAGGGAGTGTTAAGGCTTCTCCTATGATTAGGGCGGAGAGGAGGGCCGCAAAAACCGGCTCAAGAGTGTATGTCACGGCGGCGTTAACGCTGGCTACATATTTCTGGCCGTAGAGCTGAAGCGCGTTAGTCGCTAACGTGCATATCAAGGCTAGGTATAGCAGAGGGATCAAGGCCGCGCTGAGGGCTCCGGGCGATGGAGGTTTAAGAGGTGCTACGAGCAGCCAGCCTCCAAGCATTGTAAAGAATACCTCGAGAAAGAGGAGAGATAGGAAATCGTACTTGACGGTATAGGTGCTCACAGCCATTATCTGAAGAGCCCAGAAGAGAGCACCCACCAACACTATTAAGTCGCCTAGGTTCATAGCAAGCCCGGCTCCATAACATGACAATAGGTAGACTCCAGCCACTGACAGGGCTACTGAGGCGGTTAAGTTAAGGTTCAAGCGAGCTCTTCCTCTCGCCGCCTCGAGGACGTAAACCATGACCACGCTCAGGCTAGTTATAAAGGCGGCGTTCGAGGCGGTAGTCAGCTCCATACCCCATCCTTGAAGCGTTATACCTCCAAAGTAAAGCGCGCCTAGGACGGCTCCAGGAGCTAAGCTCCATCTAAGCTTACGCCGCGCCGCCACGGCAGCAGGGGCTAAGGCGAGGACGGCGATTAAATGCCTTAGCGCTACGTAGTAGGCGAAGCCTAAGGCCACCACTACGATCTTAATGAAGGGGAAGGTGCTACCCCATAAAAAGGTGAGCAGTAGTAGGGCTACGTAGCCTTTCAGCTGCAGCGAGCTTCTCGACGCCGCGGCTTTCATGACGATGAGGGCCAGACCTAGGCTGATTTAGCGTAGGCCACAGCCGCCAGGGCGGCTGCCTTAGCTTGGGCAACGGCCTCAGCTATATCCTTGGGGCTGTGGCAGGCTCCAGCTACGAATACGCCCGGCACCTTCGTGCTCCAGATATCCACCCTCGGGTCGGCCTCGGCGATGAAGCCGTCTGGACCCAGCTCGACGCCAAACGCCTTAGCTACCTTCGCTGACCCCTCACTGGGTACGATTCCTGCCTCGAGCACTACGAGGTCTACGTTGAGCCTTAGAAGCTTGTTGGTGGACTCGTCAAACACCTTCATCGTTAAGCCCTTCTCCGCCGGCCTAATCTCTGAGGGTTGCCCCCTAACCATGGTTATCCCGCTCCTCCTAACCTCCCTGTAGAACTCCTCGTAGCCTTTACCGGCGGCTCTGATGTCGTTGAAGCACAGGTAGACCTCGACCTCATCGCCGTACTTCTTCTTGACCTCATAGGCGTGTTTAAGCCCAGCCATACAGCCTACCCTGCAGCAGTAAGGTAAGGCGGTCTCGTCCCTAGACCCCGCGCACAGCACTATGGCGACGCTCTTAGGCCTCTCTCCGGTGGAGGGCTTCACCACCTCGCCCTTAGTTGGGCCGTTGGGGCTAAGCATCCTCTCAAGCTGTAGGCCGTTTATCACGTCAGCGTAGAGCCCAAAGCCGTACTCTGCTCTACCCCTCATGTCGTAGGGGTCGTAGCCAGTGGCTATCACGACGGCGTCCACGGCCAGCTCGACCTCCACAGGCTGCTCGTCCAGGTTTATGGCGGCCTTAGGGCATGCGTCGCGGCAGACCGTACACGACTTGTCCTTCACGTATAGGCAGGCCTGCTCATCGATCACATAGGCTCTCGGGAAGGCCTTGTCGAAGGGCGTGTACACGGCTTTACGCTTACTTAAGCCTAGGTCGAACTCGTTACTGACCTCTACGGGGCAAGCCTCTGAGCATTTACCGCAGGCGTCGCATTTGCTCAGGTCTACGCGCCTAGCCCTCCTCAACACCTTAACCTTAAACCCTTTACCCTCTCTCTTAGCCTCTAGGACCTCTGAGCATGTTAAGACCTCCACGTTGGACGCCTTGGCTAGCGCGTCCATCCTAGCGGCCACCATGTCGAGCGCGGGGTCGAGCTTAGGGTAGAGCAGGCTTAGCTGGGCCGCCCTCCCCCCTAAGCTAGGCTTAGACTCGACCAGGTAGACCTTGGCCCCCAGCGAGGCCGCGCCGAGCGCAGCCTCTATCCCAGCAATGCCTCCTCCAACCACGAGTATGGACGGGGCGTCGCGCCTCTCCAAACTACATCCCCTTGGTAGAGGGCTCTACCAGGCGTAGCCTTTTTAAGCTTTAAGCGTTGTAGTGGGGCCGGTGGCTTCCCTTGGCCTCCGTAGCCCTCCTAGACCTCATGACCAACAAGCCCTCGGAGCCGGAGGCCAAGAAGCGCTTCGCTGAGATTATAGGTTCACAGGACCCAAACGCCTGCTTCGTGTGCGCGAGATGCACAACGGGCTGCGAGGCTATGGAGCTCCTCGAAAACTTCCCCCACCAGGTCGTCAATCTAGTGAGGCTAGGGCTCATTGACGAGCTCATCAACAGCGAGAAGATATGGGCATGCATGCAGTGCCTGAAGTGCACAGAGCGCTGCCCCCAGAACGTAGCTCCCTCCGACGTCTTCCTAGCCCTACGCAACCTGGCCGTCAAGGCTGGGGCTAAGGTGCCTGACGGCTTCTTTAAGGCCCTGGAGATGATAATGGAGACGGGATACCTACAGCCGGTCCAGGAGGTAGTGTCTAGGACCTTTGAGACCTACAACCGGAAGTCCTTAAACCTACGCGAGAACATACCTCAGCCAGCTAACCTGGAGAAGTTTAAGGAGGCGTTTATGGCCACCATGGAGGGGATGTTCTAGTGGTCCAGGCTAAGCTAACCCTGTATTTAGGATGTACCGTAGCCACCGACGAGTACGCCTACGAGTTATCCACCATAAACACCCTGCCGAAGCTAGGGGTCGAGCTAGAGTACTTAGAGGGGACTACGTGCTGTGGCTCCCCCTTAATGTCGGTGAACATGAAAAGCTTCGTCTACCTAGCGCTCAGAAACGTGGCCTTAGCCGATCAGCAAGGCCTAGACATGTTGACGCTATGTCCAGGTTGCCATCTCTCCTTCTTCGAGGCTAGACACTACGCTGAGCATAGCCCTCAGCTAAAGGACGAGATCAACGCCCTCCTAAGCAACGAGGGACTTAAGTACGAGGGGAAGGTTAAGGTCAGGCACCTCGTCGACCTGCTTCACGATGTCGTAGGCCTCGACAAGATAAGATCGGCTGCGTCCAAGCCGTTGAAGGGACTTAGGTTAGCTACCCACATAGGCTGCCATGCCATTAGGCCTAGTAGGCTTGAGCGGATAGACGACCCCGAGAAGCCGGTAAAGCTCGACAGACTCGTGGAGGCCCTAGGAGCCGAGGTAGTTGACTACCCTGAGAAGCTTGACTGCTGTGGAGCAGGCTTCCTATTATCCAACCCCCAGGCAGGGTTGACGGTGGCTGGAGTTAAGATTAAGGCGCTGCAGGCCAGAGGCGTCGATGGGTTGGTTGTGGCGTGCCCTCTATGCCATAAAATGCTAGGGCAGAAGCAGCAGTCGGCTAGCCAAGTTGTAGGCGCGGAGCTGAATCTGCCGGTGATCTACTATACGCAGCTGCTAGGCTTAGCTATGGGGGAGAGCGAGGATAAACTTGGATTGATGTTAAACCAGAGCCCCGTAGACTCGCTGCTTGAGAAGCTCAAGTAGCCTTCATCCTCTCCTCTTTAAGCCACCTATAGATGGTCTTCAGGGGTACCTTAACCTCCGACGCTATTTCCTTAACCGTCAAACCCCTCCTACTAAGCTCCACGACTCTTCCCTTAAGCGTCCTCCTCTCAGCTTTATGGTAACGGGCCCTCTCCTCAAACATCAACCTCTCCTTGAACCCTAAGAACTCCACGGCAAACATGAAAGCCTCGAGGGCCTCACTCCTACGTGAAAGATACCCCTTGATGCGCACCCTATAGCCTTCATCGAAGAACTCCTTAACCTCGCTCAAAGCCTCCTTGACCTGCTCAAAGGTAACTGTAGCTCCCTCGAAGTAGAGCTCTACTTCCTTCTCCTCGTCCCGCCTATTCACTCTGTACAGCGCCCTAGCCATAGCTCTTCCTCCTTATTCAAGGGCCGAGGCTTATAAACTTTCTCACTTTAACATCAATCCTTAAAACGAGAAAAATTTATAAACCCTCTTCTCACTTCTATAAACAGAGAAACTGAGAACATGGAGGTGGTGGACGTGATCTTGGCGCGCGCCGTGATCATGGGAGGGTTGATGGTTAAAATCACCGATAGAGGCCCTCCGATAGAAACCTAAACCCCCCGAGCGCTTTTTCCCTAGGTGCTACGTATGGTTGTCGTGGCTGAATTGACGGTTACGCCTCTAGGCTCAGGTGTAAGCGTTAGCTCCCTGGTGGCCGAGGCCGTTAAGGTGCTTAAAGAAGCTGGGGTTAAATACGAGGTGACTCCCATGTGCACAGTCTTCGAGGCCCCGACGGCTGAGGAGGCCTTTAAGCTAGCTTTAAAGGCCCACGAGGCGGTATTTAAGGCTGGAGCCGTGAGGGTGTTAACATCGATCAAAATAGACGAGCGTAGAGACGTCGAGCACTCAATGAAGAGAAAGATCGAGAGTTTAAGGTCTAAGCTCTAGGCGTTATGGCCACGGCCGCCTCGATGGCTAAGCCTGAAGACGCCTCTTGGGGACTTAACGCCGCCAGCCTCCCTTTGATATTGACGCCCTCCAGCTGCTTTGAGGCCAAAAGCCTCGCTAGGTCCACGTAGTAAAGGAAACTCCAGGGCTTCTCATCTCCCTTAGCTAACCTCCAATACCTGGCCTTATCTCGGCTCACCCTCTTACGGCGCTCCTCAATGAAGAGGTTGAGGTCTACGTCCCTCCATAGCTCCTCGGCGTGCTCAGTGCTCCATCTATATAGGTCTAACACCGTGTAGTCAGCGATCCTTAGATGGAGCTTCCACCCTTTTAAGTCGAGTTTAGCTCTAGATTCGACGGTGTCGACGGCTATCTTGGCTAGCTGCTGCTTCACCCCGTCGCCTATAGCTAGGATGGGGGAGACGTAGGCTGAGGCTAAGATTACGCCTTCAACAACCCTCTCCTCTACTCCTAATAGCTCAGTGCATAGCTCCTTGAGCTTCTCCAAGGACTTAGTGGGGTAGACGAGCTCCACGAATGGCTTACCCTCCATCTTACCCTTAAAGAAGTCTCCAGCCCCTCTAAGCATGGTTGGCGGCACGCCGAGGTTCCTGTACTTAAACCTGTCCTTAAGCCACTTAACCCCCTCCTCGCCCTCCTCAGGGTCTATGAGGACCACGCCTCTAAGGTTCTTGACTAGGGAGGCGTACCTAGAAAACAAGGGGTGTTAACCTCTCAGGCGCCGAAGCAGCTTTTGTTCCACTCACACTCTGAACAGTACTTTGACCTCCACTCGCCGATCACGTTGGAGACCTTCTCCTTGACATAGCTCCACGTAGTCACCGCGCCCTTCTCTAGGCCCAGCAGCTTCAGGGCGTCCCGGTCCATAGCCTTAATCTCCTCCTCAGCGCCCTCGCTGTAAGCGCACTCGTCTCCTCTAAGGTAGGGGCAGGCGCTACATACCTCGTCGGCGTCGTCGACGACTATAATAGGCTCGCCACTCTCAAGCCTAGACAGTACATGTCTAGCCTTGGAGGCGAAGGCCTCACCTAGGGCCTCAGGCTTAAAGAAGTGTAAACATATCAGGTGGTGCCCTCTCAGCCTAGCCAAGCCTCACACCCATAGGTCGATAGCTGTGAGGGGGCTATTAAACCAGCGGCATCGAGATTTAATAGGCTAAAAGAGGCTTTAATTAGCCGCTGTTGAAGGTGGGACGATGAGGGCCGACGTCGACGAGGCGCTGATAACGAGGATTATAGTTGAGGACTCGCTTAGACACTTATCCAGCCTAACAGAGCTCGACGTAGCGGTGGTTGGAGCGGGGCCCGCTGGCTTAACGGTTGCCCGCCTCTTAGCTAAGCGGGGCTTTAAGACCGCGGTTTTCGAGCGTAGGCTATCCTTCGGCGGGGGGATGGGAGGCGGAGGTATGCAGCTGCCTAGGATAGTCGTAGAGGAGGAGGCCGCGGCTCTCTTGGCTGAGCTGGGGTGCAGGTTATCGAGGGCCTCTAACGGCCTCTATGTAGCTGACGCCGCTGAGGCGCTAGCTAGGCTAGCGGCTGGGGCTGTTGAGGCTGGAGCCAACATACTGCTGGGCGTCTCGGTCGAGGATGTCGTCTACAGGGGGGCGCCGCCGAGGATAGTGGGCGTAGTGATCCAGTGGTCCTCGGTGCAGCTCTCAGGGCTCCACGTAGACCCCCTAGCTTTCAAGGCTAGGGCCACGGTCGACTGCACGGGCCACGAGGCCTCAGTAATCGCCGTGGCCTCTAGGAAGGTGCCTGGGCTAGGCGTACAGCTCAAAGGAGAGGGGGCTATGTGGGCCGGGGAGGGCGAGCGCCTCGTAGTTGAACGTAGCGGACGTGTATGCCCAGGCCTTTACGCCGCCGGCATGTCGGTGGCCGCGCTCTACGGTCTTCCGAGGATGGGCCCTATATTTGGGGGCATGCTCCTCTCAGGTAGGAAGGCGGCCGAGGAGGTGGCTAGGGACCTAGCTGAGGGCGGTTAAATGAGGGTGGTCAGGTCAGTATGCAGGATGTGTCACGGTGGCTGTGGGGCTCTCATATACGTGGAGGACGGCAGGGCGGTTAGGGTCGAGGGCGACCCCCAACATCCAGTTAGTAGGGGCTACATGTGCGCTAAGGGCTTAGCCTCCATCCAGCTAGCCTACCACCCTGATAGGCTTCGCTACCCGTTGAAGAGAGCTGGGGATAGGGGTGGAGGCAGCTGGGTTAGGGTCTCGTGGAATGAGGCGCTGAGCGACATAGCTAAGAGGCTCTTGGAGATAAAGGAGCGCTACGGCGCTGAGGCGGTGGTCTTTGCCCACGGCACCAACAGGGAGTACCTACACATGGTCTATAGGCTAGCCCACGCTTTCGGATCACCTAACGTGACCTCCCCAGGCTATGTCTGCTACTACCCTAGGGTAGCGGCCTCCATCCTGACCTGCGGCGGGCTACCCATAGCCGACTACGACGGCGAGCCGAAGTGCATAATGGTGTGGGGGTGCAACCCTCTCCACACAAGCCCAGACGAGTACTGCGCCGCTCAGCTATGCAGAGCGCTGGAACGCGGCCCCAAGTTAATAGTGGTCGACCCTAGACCCACGTGGCTAGCGTCTAGAGCTGACGTATGGCTTAGGATAAGGCCTGGCAGCGACGTGGCCTTAGCCCTAGGCCTCCTCAACGTCATAATCGAGGAGGGCCTCTATGATAGGGGTTTTGTTGAGCGGTGGACTGTGGGCTTCGATAAGCTGGCTAGCCACGTAAAGAAGTACACGCCTGAGAAGGTTGAGGGGTTGACTTGGGTTTCGGCTGGTTTGATTAGGGAGGCTGCTAGGCTTTATGCGTTGTCTAAGCCTGCCTGCATTCAATGGGGGGTTAAGATAGAGCAGAACGTGAACTGCACTAGCTGTATTAGGGCGCTAGTCGCGCTAATGGCTATAACCGGGAACCTGGACGTCCCTGGAGGCAACGTCTTATGCTCGCCTCCTCCCGTAACCAGGTTCACCGAGTTCATGTTGACTAGCGCCTTGAGCGAGGAGCAGCGGCGTAAGAGGTTGGGAGGAGAACATAAGCTGTCCTCGATGGGCTCGGTCGTACCGCCTATGCACGTGGTTAAGGCCATACTTGAAGGAGACCCATACCCGGTTAAAGCCATGGTGGTGTTCGGCAGTAACCCCCTACTAACCTGGCCTAACTCCAAGCTGGTCAAGGAGGCCTTAATGAAGCTGGACTTCTTGGTGGTTGTGGACTTGTTTATGACTCCTACGGCTGAGCTGGCTGATTATGTGCTTCCTGCTGCCACCTGGCTGGAAATAGACGACGTGGCCTTCTACTTCTACAGGGCGGGCTACGTGATGGCCAGGCGTAAGGCCATAGAGGTAGACGAGTGTTGGCCAGACCACAAGATAATCATAGAGTTAGCTAAGAGGCTAGGCCTACGCGAGTGCTTCTGGGAGGACGTGGAGGAGTACTTGAACTACGTCTTAAAGCCTTCAGGCTTAACTTGGCGTGAGTTCGCTGAGCGAGGATGGCTTGAAGCTCCCAAGCGCTACCGTAAATACGAGGAGGAGGGCTTTAGGACGCTCTCAGGTAAAGTCGAGCTCTACTCTGAGACCTTAGAGAGGATGGGTTATAGCCCTCTGCCAGACTACGTGGAGCCTCCTGAGACCCCGCTAAGTAACCCTAAGCTAGCTGAGGAGTACCCCTTCATCCTAACCACCGGCCATAGAAGCCCCGCGTACTTCCATAGCGAGTACCGCCAGCTTCCCTGGCTTAGATCCATTCAACCGGACCCCATAGTCGAGCTGAGCCCTGAAGCAGCTAAGGAAATAGGGGTTGAGGATGGGGACTGGGTGTGGATTGAGACGCCTAGGGGTAGAGTTAAACAGAGGGTTAAGGTGGTCCCTGGGATGCACCCTAAGGTGGTTAGTGCCCAGCACGGCTGGTGGTTCCCTGAGAAGCCTGGGCCTGAGCATGGCTGCTTCGAGTCCAACATCAACGTGGTGACTAGTAGCGAACCCCCCTACGATCCCTGCTTTGGGGCTGTAACCTTCAACGCCTTGCTATGCAGGGTGTATAAGGCGGAGGGGTGAATGTGGTTAAGCTAACCCTCCTCATTGACCCCTCCAAGTGTATAGGCTGCTACGCCTGCGAAGTCGCCTGTAAGCAGGAGCATGGGTTAAGTGGGTGGGCTGAGCCCTTCATCAAGGTGAAGGAAGTTAGGCGGCTGCATGGAACCTATGTAAGCTACGTCCCGGTGGTGTGTAGACATTGCGGGCGCCCTCCATGCATCGAAGTGTGTCCCACCGGCGCCCTTGAGAAGACGAAGGAGGGCGCGGTCCTTCTCGACGTCGAGAAGTGTATTGGCTGTGGTGCATGTATACCTGTATGTCCGTTCAAGGCCCTAGTCTTCGACCCTGAGGAGGGCGTTGTTAAGAAATGCGATCTTTGCGTTGAGAGGGTTAAGGAGGGCTTAGAGCCCAGCTGCGTAGCTCACTGCCCGTCGAGCGCGCTGGTCTTTGGGGAAACCTCCTCGCTAATCGACGAGCTAAGATCCAAGTCTGCTGGCCAGCTGGCCAAGTAGTGTTCCAATTACTCGTACACCTAAACAGTGAACTGCCAGCGTGCCCTCTGAGCTAGGGGGTCCCTGTGAGGACGTCGGCCTTAATGCTCGTCTTGCTGCTGCTGTTTAGCCTACAGCTTGCGTACGCCGATAAACTCTATGTACGCATCACGCAGCCAGCTAATGAGCTATGCATAGAGGTGTCTAATGCCTCGTGCGTGGTGGCTAAGGCCACACTAGACGGTAGGGTCTCTGCCGTGGTCTTTGAGCTACCGCCCGGGCGCTACTTAGTTAAGGTCTCGGCCTCGGGGCGCATTGTTGATGCCAGGGAGGTTGAGTTGCCCGGCGAGTCGTCGCTGGAGTTCGATGTAGCTAAGCACGCGGCTCCCTCGGGTACTGTGAGGGAGTTTAGCTCGTCAGGCCTGAAGCAGCTAGGCGGCGTTGAGGGGGCGGTGCCCTCAGCTCTAGGGGCCGTTAACGCTCTGTTGTTGCTAGCCGCGTCGGCTATGCTGGCCGCGGTGTTATCTTTAACAGTCAAGCTGCTCAAGAAGCTTTAGCGCCGGCAGGGGTCGATCTTGGCTAAGCGGCTTCTGCCTCAAGGTACGACACTGAGGGTCTACGTGGCTATGCTGAGGGCAGGTAGGCCTCTCGGCGTTAGGGAGGTGCAGCGCATGTTGGGGTTTAAGAGCCCCTCAACGGCCCTCTATCACATAAACAAGTTGTTGGACATGGGCTACGTGGTTAAGGCGGAGGAGGGCTACGAGGCCTTGGCGGTTAAGGGGGAGGCTGGCATATTGGGCCTCTTCAACCGCGTAGGGACCCTCTTAGTGCCTAGGGTGCTGTTCTATGCCCTCTTCTTCACGACCTCGCTCGTGCTCTTCTTAACGGCCTCCCTCGCCCAGCAGGCAACTTATCAATTCCTTTACACCTACGCCCTAGCTTTAACCTCCACCGCCGCGGCGCTGATGTGGTATGAAGCGTTTAAGCTATGGAGAGGGCTCGAGTTTGAAGTCAGGCGTCACGCCAGCTCAATACCGTAGAGGCTCGACGCGTTCGATGAGGTCAACTTTGCTACCTCCTCAACGCTGACCTCCTTCATTGAGGCCAGCATTTTGACCACCTCCACCACGTCAGCCGGCTCAGCCTCCCTGTTGAACTTGCCCTTGTACTTGACTGGGCTGTCGGTCTCGACGAGGAGTTTGGTGAGCGGGGTGTGTTTAACCACGTTTATGTGCTCCTCGCTGTAGTCTATGGCGGGCGTGGCCGACACATAATATCCACATGAAAGCAGGTCCTTAAGCACGTCGAGGGGGCCGCTAAACCAGTGGAAGAGGGCCTCTACGCCGGCCTCCTTAACCATGTCTAGGCAGTCTCTCCATGCCCCCCTGCTGTGGACGACCACGGGCTTGCCTGCGTCCTTGGCAGCTCTAAGCTGCCTGGCAAACACCTTACGTTGAAGCTCCCTGCCTGCTCCCTCCTTTCTAGCTTCAGGTAGCCAGTAGTCGAGTCCGATCTCACCCACGGCGACGGCCTCTTTCGCCTTAGCCTCCACGAACCTGAGGACCTCCTCGACACCCCCGGGGCTTAACTCCTTTAAGCTCCATGGATGTAGGCCCACAGCGCCGTAGACCTTTACCCCAAGCCTCTCCACCCTGCGGCCAACCTCGAGCGCAAACACGCTCGACTCTAGGTCTGAGCCAGCTGTGACCACTGCCACCACGCCTAGGTTAAACGCCTTAGTCAGCTTAGCTTCTAAGTCCTCTAACTCCTCTAGGTGCGCGTGAGCGTCAACGACTTTGAGCTTCACGGGGGAACGTGACATTGGGGGGATATTTTAGCTTATCGCCTAGTTCACATACTTTGAGTTAAATACCCCCCTCGCAAAGTTTATAACTCGTCGCCGTTAGGCGGCCCTTCGACTTTGAGGGCATATCTATGGCAAAACCCCCTAATCCCATAAAGTCTTTTATGGAATCTAGGAAGGAGCGTAAGCTCAGGGACGAAGTTGAAGAACTGATATCTAAGCTTAAGGATGAATCCTCAAACTTGAAGGCTTACGCCGCCCTCATCGAGAGGTTAAAGGAAGCTCTAGGCGAGGAGCTCGATAGACTGGTAGGCCCTCCTCCTTCACTGCCTAAGGAGCTTCTTGAGCCCTCGACCGTGGTCGTAAGCCCTGAGGACAAGGAGATCAAGCTCGACTTAGAGGGGCTAGAAAGGGAGGTGCAGGAGGGCTTTAGGCACGTATCAGGAGAGAAGCTTAAAGCCATCATTAACGGGGCGGTGAACGCTGCTGAAGCGACCGAGGACGAGTGCATTAAGTACTTGGAGACAGCGGTCAATGCCCTCTTAACGGACACCGAGAACCTGCTTAGGCCGTTTAAGGGGGATGCTAGATTCAACGACTTGCTGGCCACCGTGGAGAAGGCCAAGTCGCTACTGAGCTCCACCTTAAACCTTAAGTCCTTGGACGAAGCCATAGGCCTCTTGCTCTGCGTTAGAGGTGTGCTCGACAAGCTAAAGCCCGAGGCCTTAATGATGCTTAGATCCACGGCTTCAAGCCTATTAAACGAGAGCAGGGCGGTCAAGGAGGAGGCTGAGAGGGTAGGAGTGAGGCCTCCTGACACCGAGGAGGCTACCTCGCTAGCTGAGAAGATGGTGGAGGTTACATCTGAGGCTAGCTGGGAAAGCATATCTTATTATCAGAGGGAGCTTGAAGAGACGCTTAAGCAGTTAAGGGACTTCAAGGACAGCATGTCGAGGCTAGAGGTACTAAGACACATAGATGAGGCGGTAGACTACGTGACCTCCAAGCTACCTGAGCTGAGAGGCGAGGTGGTCGAAGCTAAGCGCAAGCTGAAGGACCTAATAGAGGAGGCTAAGCAGGGCAGAATGTTAAGCAGTAGCGACGTTGACGAGGCGGTGGGCGAGGTAGAGGAGGCATTCATGAAGGCCGGGGCCAATAAGCTGTTGAAGGAGGTTAAGGAGCTCTACAGGGAGTTAAGGAAGAAGCTAGGGGGGCGATGTGAGGTTGAGGAGCCTCCTCAGGAGCTTAAAGGCAGAGCTCTCATTGAAAGGCTGGAGGAGATGGCTAAGTGTAAGGAGAAGCTTGAACGCCTAGTTAAATCCATGGTGGGCGGCCCAGCTCGAACATCCTCGGTGGAGGAGTTGAGGGAAGCCTTAAAGGAGGCTAAGGAAGGTCCTCCTTCAACCTCTTAATCCTACCGTTCTCCACCCTAAACCCACCTCTCTCCTCAAGCCTCCTAGCAACCCTCGCAGCCCAGTATTCATGTACCTTTAGCCTCCTGCTCAGTTCATCGACGGCGAGCTCATCCAGATCCTCAAGCGCCTCTAAAGCCTTGGGTAGGAGGTGGTCAACTACCTCCTCCTCGTTCATTAGGGCGTGCTCGACTAACGCTAAGGTCACCCTCCAGTCCACGTTCAACACCTCACACACCGCCTCCACGGTAGGCTTAGCGGGCAGCCAGCCCCTACTCAACGACCTTTCAACGTACTCGTGTAGTAGCTCGTCGAACTTCTGTTTGCTTGGCAGCCTAGCGTAGGAGTCTAGGTCCAGTTGGAGGCTGATCTTTCTATCCACTACGCTGTATACCTTAAGCTGCCTACCGCCGACCGTCCTCCACTCCCACTTGACTAGGCCCGCGCTCATCAACGCTGATAGGTGTTCCATCACGGTGGGTATGCTTAAGTTTAATCTCTTAGCCAGCTCGCTAGCGGATAACCCTTCTTCATCAAGTAGATGCCTGACTATGTTAACCCTAGTTGGGCTGGCTAAGGCTTCGATTACTAGCTTAGCTTCTAATGGGCGGCTCCAGGGAACCACCTTCACCAAACCACTTTCACCGATCCACTTTAAGGTCTACTGAGGCTGCTGAAGCCTGGACGTCTATGACTAGCCCCTCCCTGAAGCCGGGGTCCGCGATTACACGCTCCTCGAAACCGCTCACTGAGGTCTTAGCCAGCTCCTTTACGTTCACGTCTACCTCGGCGGCGTCGGCCGAGGCCTTAATGTAGACCTTTGACTCCTTGGGTACCTTAATCCTTAGCTCAACTCCCCCCGCGCTAACGTCTATGTTTAATGAGGACGTAGCGTTGCTGTACTCTAGGGTTCCTTCAAGGCTCCCTGCGCTAACCCTAAAGGAGAAGACGGTCCTGTTAAGTCCTCCTAGCTCCACGGTGCCTGAGCCCGCGCTCACTTTTACCTCGATCTCCCTTAGGATGGAGGGGTTGAGGTACACCACCACCGACCCAGCTTTAACCTCCACCTCTAAGCGCCCCCCTTCCTCCACCACCGAGTAGTCCGTGGAGCTCCAGGGCATGAGGGCTCCGTAGACCTCGACCCTATACGCTAGGCTCTCCTCCGCTTCCTCAACCCTTAGGTTACCAGCGCTCAGCTCAGCCCTAACCCTTAGTTCTTGGACCTCGGTCATATTCTTCTCGTAGCTGGCTAACAGCTTACCCTTACCCCATGCCACGGTCCAGGCCCCTTCAACCTTTAAGCTGGGGTAGAAGCCTATGGCTGGGGACACTAAGGCTATGAGAAGCGAGGACCCTAAAATGGCCGCGACTAAGAGACCCGCAACCTCCTCAGCCCTCATGTCCACCACGCCTCCCATGACGTCGCTAAGAAAAAGATGGCTGAACCCACCACGGCCAGTATCAGCCAAGGGAAGAACGATGAGGCGAGGCCCTTGCCCAGTGATATCCCATGCGCCTCAGACATCCCTATGCCGACCACGACGCCCTTCCACACCCAAGCCACGAAGGCTCCAAGCAGCGCTATTAGTGCTAGCCTAGGGGACGCCACCGCCACTAGCAGCGATGCCAGGGAGGCGGAGTCAGTCACCCAAGCATACCCCACCGCGTTCAGGCTATGCGCGTACTCTCCTCCTCCATTGAAGGACTTGGCAAGGGCGTGAGTGAAAAGGCTCCACATGAACCATAGGAAGAGCTCAAAAAGCACCCCAATGGCCATGGCTCCATAGACCAACAGGCTCGTAAGCCACGGCGCAGCCCAGTCCGTCACTGCTTCTAACGGAGTTACACCGAAGCTTCCAATGGCCGAGGCCGCTAAGCCGGCTACGAGGAGGCCACGTAGCCCCCACTTAGAGGCCGAGAAGAGGATCACATATGCTAGGGGTTCTAAAGGCCCTCGCCTCTCGTGTATCGCTATGCTTAAGTACACCCTAGGAGAAGTTATGAAGCCGCCAACTCTAACGAGAGCTCCCGGAATCTTCATCTCCGCTAGCTGCCAGTGGAGAAGCCTATAAAAAACTTAGGTTTACATTAATGTTCAGCCTAACCTGACATGTAGGGGGAGGCTTTATATCGGCTCCGCACGGCATATTCGGGGGCGCGCATGAGTTTATGGAAGCTTAGGCTATCCATGCTAGGTACCTTAGCGGCCCTCATAGGTCTAAGCACGCTGTTCTTCGCCTTGATCCTAAACTGGCTCGGCGTAGCTGACCTTACCAGTGCTCCAGGGCTCTTGACCCTCATAGTGTTGGTAGTCTTCTTTAACCTAATGCAGTGGCTCCTAGCCCCTTACATGATAGACTCGATGTATAGAGTGAGGGAGGCCGATAGGACGAGGTACGCTAGGCTCTACGACATGGTTGAGAGGTTATGTAACAGAATGAGGGTGAAGACGCCTAAGTTGATGATAGCCGACCTTCCCATACCCAATGCCTTCGCCTACGGCTCACCCTTAACAGGTAGCCGTGTAGCGGTCACCACGGGGCTACTAAGGGAGCTTGAAGAGGAGGAGGTAGAGGCGGTCATAGGCCATGAGCTTGGACATCTTAAACACAGGGACGTGCAGGTAATGATGTTCGCCTCCGTGCTACCAGCGATCTTCTACCTACTTGGATACAGCCTTCTATGGTCATCTTGGCTTGGAGGACGCGATGAGAGGGGAGGCGCTGGGGCCTTAGCGCTAGTGGGCTTAGCGAGCATAGCGATCTACTGGGTGCTATCGCTCTTCGTGTTACACCTTAGCAGGCTGCGCGAGTACTACGCTGATCGTGAGAGCGCGGTCAACGTCGACGACGGGGCGCGTAAGCTATCAGAGGCGCTAGCCAAGATAGTACACTCCACCAGCAGGGCCCATTTAGCCCGCAACGCCCAGGGCTTTAGCGCCTTCAAGGCGCTATTTATAGAGGACCCCGACAGGGCGCCGTCAAGCATGCTCGCTATATCTAGCGTGAGGAGGCTCGGCGATCAAGCGCTGGTTAAGAGCATACTAAGCAGGAGGATCACGTGGGCTGACCGTATAGCTGAGCTGTTCTCCACGCACCCCAACATAGTTAAGAGGCTTAGGGCACTCCGAGAGCTAGCAGCCTAGCTCTCTTCAAACAGTTTTCTCCCCTCCCCCACTACCATGACTGGGTAGGCCTCTAGCTCGAAGGGGTCTCCTTTCCACACTATGAAGGAGGCCCACTTACCAGGCTC
>Ga0180302_10000041_pt1 | contig 44588 bp, 46 predicted proteins | sample GuaBasSediGuay17_FD_121794 | JGI IMG/M metagenome (GOLD analysis project Ga0180302, IMG submission 121794) | Subseafloor sediment microbial communities from Guaymas Basin, Gulf of California, Mexico - Guay17, Core 4571-4, 12-15 cm | ecosystem: Environmental > Aquatic > Marine > Hydrothermal... | reverse complement strand
GTAGCTTCGCCTTATATTTGAATTGTTCCTTATAAATCTCCCTAACTCGACTTATTGTGTCTGCATCCTCTGGGCTCTTATCCCAGCGTATCCTATTTATCCTAGCGAATCGGAGAGCGAATCCAGATTTGTATTTAGGTGATTTTTGGATTTCGTCGTATATGACCTCAACAACAATTTTGGGCTTTACGTATACAACTCTTCCAACTTCTTGGATCTTAACCTTTAGGAGTTCTCTTGTTATCTCCTCAAACTCTTCGTCTGTTAGCCCCTTAAATGTCTTCCCGACTATCAACCATTCACCCGTTTTCTTATCTCTAACTGCTAGATAATAATCACTCAACCATTTTTTCCTTCTTCCGTATCCCCACTCAGCAGCTACTATCACACAGTCTAGAGGCTCTAAGGTTCTCTTTATTTTTAGCCACTTCTTTCCTCGTGTTCCTGGCTCATATAACGAATCCAGTTTCTTTGCTATGAGACCTTCATGCCCCTTTCTTATTGCTTCATCAAAGAATTTTTGAGCCTCCTCGGGATTCCTTGTGACTAGTCTTGGAACAAGCTTTATTTTGCCGGCTATGCCTTCAAGGATTTTTCTTCTTTCTTCATAGGGCTTGTCGAGAAGCATTTCTCCGTCTAGGTAGAGTATATCAAATAGATAGATGTCCACGGGAATTAGTTTTCTATATCTGCTAGCCTCCTCTATTCGTCTTACCCTCCTCATTAATATCTGAAACGGTAGAGGCCTATCGTCTCTTATTCCTATTATTTCGCCCTCAAGAACTATTTCTTCTGCTTCGATATTCTCTCTTACCAACTCCACAATTTCTGGAAAACTCTCAGTGACATCCTTTAGTCTCCTACTGAAGATTCTTATCTCATTTCCCTTCTTGTGTATTTGCGCTCTTAACCCATCTAACTTATATTCGAATGCTGTTTCCCAATTATGCTCTCTTAGCGCCTCTTTTACATCTTTTGCTTTCTGTGCTAGCATAGGCTTTATCGGTCTGAATATCACTATTTTTGCTTCTTTTACTGCAGTATATCCACCAATAAGTGCTTTTTCGGCAACCTCACCTATGTCTCCAAGTATCATGTGCGCTCTCGATATTAGCTCTAGTGGTATTGCTGACGCTTTAGCGATAGCTTCCTCCATAATACCATAGTTCACCCCATGCCTCATATCACTGAAGATTATTTTGATGAAGTATTTTAGTTCTCTAGGACTCATCCTGCTCATGTATGTGGAAAGAATAGATTCTTTCTTCGATCTAGCATCAGATCCCTTTACGTCAGCTATTCTGTTTAGAAGTCTGTAGATATCTGCTATTGTTAGATCTCGGGGACCTAGGTCTACCAGGGTGAGTTGTTTCTTTGTTTTTTTCTTCGATGCAAGAGCCTCCACCGCTTCACCTATATCGCCATGTGTTTTTATGTAGCTAACAAACTCTCTCTTTGAAGCTTGAAAGAGATTTGTAACTACATGTGATATTAAGCCCCATGAAACATCTAGCTGTTTTTGAGCCCACTCCGGGGCAAAACGACCAACCATGAGAAGAACAAAAGGCTTTATATCCTCCCTATCCAGCTTCTTCAAAGTCTCAGCTAAGATGCGGATTTTGCGGTTTCTTTCAGAAATTTTTGCTAGGTTATCACATAGCTCGGCAAATTCTCTGAAAAGCATCTCTATTTATTCACCTTTCCTTCGGATTTTTCAACCAAAAAATAACAACAGGCTTTTTATTATAACCTTGATATAACTTAGATATTTCATTAACAGCTGATTTATATGTGGGTGCGCCTAGTCCTAGTTTTTTCCATCGTTTATTTCTTAGAGCGCTCTTTAGCGTTGGATATATCTCTATACGTTCTATTTCTCGGATCAGTGTTTTCCGTCCCGATCTAAATATTGCTATTGGTTTAAGCTCACCATTCATTATTCTCCTTGCTGTATTGAGCCAATACTTACCGATCCGTATCTCAGCTGTTTTTTCACCATTTTCAAGAGCCTTAAAGTATTGTTTTCTCACATAGAAAACGGGCATATCCTTAGCACCTATCAATTGTAATTTATTATAAACATAGTCCTATGATTAGATGAGAGATATAGCTTGTCTACTTTCTTTGAGTATGTCATATCCAAAATATGTTTTTAGGAGATAATAAAGAAGAGGAATAGGTAACCCGACGACATTCCAAAAGTCGCCCTCTATCTTCTCAACGAATAGCGATGCAAGCCCTTGTATTGCATAGCCTCCAGCTTTGTCTAGCGGTTCTCGTGTTTTTACATAAAACTCTATTTCCTCATCAGAGAGCTCTCTGAATTTAACTTTCGTTATTTCATTATCAACAATCTCTCTCATATTTGAGGCATCTATTATAGCGAGACCAGTTACTACAAAGTGAGTCCTTCCACTCAGCCTTCTTAAGAAGTTTTTCGCTTCATTAATATCTCTGGGCTTCTCCAAGATCTCCTTATTATCCATGAATACGATCGTATCTACCCCAATAACCAATCCTCTCTCAAACAGACGGGCTACGGACCTAGCCTTCTCTAAGGCCTTCAGCTCCGCACGCTCTACGGGATCATCAGTTTTTACATCGATTTCATATGTTGGAGGAAAAACCTTGAAGTTTAATCCAAGCCTTTGAAGTAAAATTATTCTTCGAGGAGACGAGGACGCCAATATAAGCTCCAAGAAGACCACTCTCTATGCTATCATATGTATTCTCATGCTCAGTCTGTCTGGGAAGTACATCTGCTTTGTTGGGTAGCCATCCTGCTCTGAGTTGAGAATATTTATAAGCTCTTCAAGCGACAGAACTTTCTGTTCGTTGGTTGCTCTGATTCTTACAGTCAACTTCTTTGTTTCCTTCTCTCTTCTACCAACCACAACTATAAATGGCACCCATTCTCGCTCAGCATCCAGTATTTTTCTCGGCAGAGTCCTATTTGTGTCGTCTATATCCACTCTATACCCACGCATAGCAAGTGCTCTCCTAATTTCCTCAGCATATTCAAATATGTTTTTGTCGATGGGTATTATCCTGACCTGTATCGGAGAAACCCAAAATGGAAGCATAGGCTTCTTTCCCTGCATTTTTAGCTTCATTGCTGAGTCGAAAAGCATATATATGTATCTCTCAATGGTTCCGAGAATCGCCGTATGGAGTATTACTGGGTGTTTTTTGTTCCCATTCTCATCAACATAAAATATACCAAATCTCTCAGCATTTCCAATATCTATCTGAACAGTTCCTATCTCACGTGGTCTACCAAGATAATCTATTATGTGATACTCAATGTTTATTGTCCAGTAATATGAAAGCCCCACAGCGGGATATATGGCGACGAGAATAGGCTTATTCATTTTTTTGGCAATGCTTCTGATGAAATCTTTGTATCTCTTATATTCCTCCTCCGACACGACATTTACCAATAGCTCGTAGGTCTCTCCAAGTTTTTTCGCTTCTTCAATAATCAAGTCGTGGACCTTAGTAAGCATGTTCTTGGCTTCTTCTTCGTTTCTGGTTATTATGTGGAGATCTGGCATCCAAAATCTTCTCAGACGAAAACTTAATTCAACTTCTCCGCTTTGTTCATATCTATAGGAATCCGCTACCTCGAATATCCCAAACGGCAGATACCTATGGGTTATATACCAGTTACTGAGCATTGAAAATTGCTGGTGACATGCCGCATAGCGAAGGACAAAAACGCCTCTATCTGTCTTTATTTTATATAGTCTATCACCATATAGATCGGCGTGCTCTTTAACGGCCCTATCCCTCATATTGAAGAAGGCTGTGCCTTTCACTTCATAGACTGGTATGCCGAGTCTTTTAGTTATTGCTCTTGAGTACTCGCTGACAATATCAAATATTAGTGCCGCGTATGGAGCTAGTCTTTGATGACCAAAATCGGAGCGTTCTTCCCATCCAAACCCAAATCTTTTCAGATACTCCAGCATTTCATGTTTTTTGGCCTTAAGCGGTTTTCCTAGTGCTTCCTTCTCCACGAGAATTCTAAAATCTCTGGGAAATCTTTCAAGGATCTCTTCACTCGGAACAATCTCCTCTCCTTCTGGTGTTATGATCAGATACTTCTTTTCACCCTTTTTACGTTCCCGAATAACATCTTCCCGAGTAATTATCCGCGATCTCTCAGCTAACGGGTGACCTTTAACCTCAGCTTTGAACTCCTTGTAGTACCCAAAGGGGGCCATATAGACCTCTAATCCGCTTTCTTTGAGTGAGACATATAAACTCTCTAATATTTTCCGTGCTGATTCAAGGGGGGCAAGTTCAGACGATAGATGCGCATATGGGTATAGAAGAATCCTAGTAACTCCGACCTCTTTGGCCATACTTATTATCTCATCCCTAGCATAGTTAATTATCTCTAAACTATCGTCAAGTTCCACGGTTATGAATATTACAAGGAGCTCCTCGAAGGATTTCCAAGTTTTTTCTATGTCCTCCAATTCCCTAACTGCCTTTTTTACAGGTCGATAGGCAAACTTTGAGCAGTGCCACACCAACATCCTCAAACTTACCACCAGCCTCCTCAATCAAAATTTGCTTCCGCTTCGCCATAGTCCCAAGCATAATACAAATAAGCTCTTAATGCGGTTAAATAAGTGTCAGGAAAATCCTCTGAATGATCGGCCTCACATTAGGGGGGCCTATATCTTCCTCATAAGTATAGTGGAATTTCCAAAGAACATTAAACAATATGTTGAAACGCTCATATAAGGATTCTTTTACTATTGGTGGTTCGATTCGGTTGTTAGCTACATAGTATATATAAAGAATCTTTGTTGTTGCGAAGTTAATGCTGATTATAGAGTCCCATGAGAAATTTTGAAGTATAGGGAAGAATATATTGATTAATCTCTCCGCTTTTTTGCTTCTTTGTAGAACTCCTAGCATGTATCTGCTTAAAGCATTAAAAGCAGTATAGTAGCAGAAAGCCTCCTCTTCCTTTGATTTTAAGAGAGAGTATCTGCCTTTTCGCATCTGTTCCAGTATATAGCCTATATCCTCAAATACATGGTGAGCTATTAGATGGGCGTAAAAGAAAACAATAAATTCAACAAACAATGAATTGACAAAGCTTATTATATTCCTTCTGAGACGAAGAAGTCGTAAAGCAAGTGCTTCAGATTCGTCTCCTAGTGCTCTTATAAATCTGGGTACCTGCACAATCTCATAGAATATACTAGCAATTTCGATAAAATCTTTGAGGACTTCCGATACTCTGAAATATATGCCGTAGTTCTCGGGATCGTAATGATAAGGCACATAAAATGCGAGTCTATCCACAATAATAACTTTGCCTGAATATTTCTTAGGTATCTTTCTCCGTTTGAAGTCCTGAAATATATCCAAATTAATTATGAAGTGGGAGTATCTCCTCGCGAGGGACTCTGAATTTCTTATTAGCTTACTGATATCCTCATTTCTGAAACCTGCATGTTCCTTGAAGAAATCAACTAGATCGCCAAAGATTCTTTCAGATATTTCTGGTCGGTATTCTATATGAGAAACCAACTTCGCAAGCATCTTAATGCCACTACAACAACAATCAACATATGATTTAAAACCAGCGATATAAAACTTCGAGTTAGTAGAAGGCAAGGTGATTTTTCCTGTCATTTGACCCAGTAAAACTTGCATATAGACATATTAGAATGCGACAGAGATACGAAGAACTACTCACGGAAGAACAGAAGCAAAAAGCATTGAGGGATTCCCATTCTAAGAGAAAACCACGTTTCTGCGGCTTAACGGTGCACTTCACTATTGGTGGCTGTCCATACAGATGCTCCTATTGCTATATATATGATATGGGCTTAGGCACAAAACCGAGCCCCAATCCGCTTAGCCCAGAAGAACTTACCTATGCCATATTAGCAAACCGTTACTTTGTCTCTGGCCGATACGGCACTTTGATAGCTATAGGTGCGATATCTGAGCCGTTTATATTCCCCGAGAGGGCAATTAGTTATCTCCAGGAATTATCGATGCTAGGTAATCCTATCCAGTTCTCAACAAAGAGTTATCTAAGTAGTAGTTACGCGAATGAGATTTCACGGCTTCCAGCACCTATAAACCCACTAGTTACTATAGTAACAACAGATCTCGTGGATATCCTAGAGCCGTATGCTCCAAGCGTTGATAAGAGATTAGAAACTATAAGAAATCTGAGTTCTGCAGGGCTTAAAACCTGCCTATTTTTACGTCCAATAATTGTTGGTGTGAACTATAGAGAAGCAAAAAATATTATGGAACTTGCATATGAATCTGGCGCGCAGTGCGTGGTTATTGGGTCGTTTCGTATTACTTATAGTATCTACCTGCAACTCAAAAATTTAGGCTTAGACTTGAAGGAAGTAGAGCAAAGGATAAATACAAAGTATCTCAGAAAGAACCCCAGGAAGCAGTACACTATCCCTCTTACCACCGAAGAAAAAAGAAAACTTATTCTGCTTGCACGTAAAATTGGCCTCACCCCATTCAAATCTGCATGCTGTGGAAATTCAAGTAACGCTAACGTTATATGCCCCTCAGTATGTTTTGAGACAGGCTTCTGCACACATTGCCAAAATAGATGTTGGGAAAGAAAACGCCCAGAACTGGACGCGGTGAGAGAAGCTTTAAGAATTCTTGGAATCACAGCTGAAATAAAGAAGATAATTAACAATAAGTTACTTGTCAGTACATGGGAGGACAATCCAGTAATACAGGTTCTCGCCAGACGCCTTATAAAGCATTGACAACCTTAGGCAAAACTCTGTGTAGAAGACTAAGCATGTCCTCTTTGCTCTCTATGAACCCACTCTCTACAATTAATCCTTGGTCTAATATCTCCTTGGGGGGCTCCGAGGCTCCCCAAACGATAAATTTCAGATTTTTGAACGCCAGAAGAACTTTACTAATTTCTTGCAATGGCTTATCTGTGGATGCTATAATTATCCCTTGTGATTTATTAATGAGTTCCTTCTTGTATTTTAGTGGGAGGCCTCTCACAGCAGCTTGTATCGTTATCTTGAATATAGTTCCATCAACTTCTGTAGTGACCTGCCATCTAAATGGGCCTATTTTGTGTTCTGAAAGAAAATCAGAAAATTTTTTGAGGGCCTCAGTATCTCCCCATAGCGATATCAAGAGTTCCATCTCCCGTGGTTTTGTTTTAACCGCAGACGGCGGGTGCTTTGATGGGGATATACTTGGTATCTCTTTTGGCTTTTCTGGGATTTCAATTTTAACGCTGGGTTTCTTAATAGCCTCTTCTGGTTGTGTTTGAGGAGGCTGTTCAGGCGGTTTCTCTGGCGGCGAAAGTATTGCCTTTTCTAGTGCTTCCTGTTCGGTTTCTACTATCTCAAAACCAATTACTTTTGCTGCCTCTTTAAGAGCTTCCATAACATCCCTATTTAGTGGATGTGTCCTTAGAGACATAAGCTTGTTGACACTCTCTTTTAGTGTTTCAATATCATCTCTAATGCTTTGCATGTACATTTTAATATCGCTGACCTCCCCCCTTAGAATATTTATGAACCCCTCAATCGTATCAATTCTCCCCGAAAGTTCTTTCACAGTTTTTAGTAGCTCTTCCATTTTATTCCCATAAGCTGATTTGACTGCCTCAACTATCATGCTTTTTAGACTTTCCGGTTTAACGCTTGGAACCTTAGGAGTCGGGAGTGGGGAAAGCGTTGATTGAGGTTGTGTTGGAGAAGGGGGTTGCGCTGAAATAGGAGCTTGCCGTTGTGGAGTAGGCTGAGAAACAGTTGTAGGAGTCGGCGTTGTACCTGTCTTCATCTGTTGTATATACTCGACATCTCTAATAAGTATATTAAGTACATTAGATCCCGGCATTTCCTGTGCTATTGTTTTGAGACCCGTGAGAACCCTCTCTGTGGGGGCGTCATATGCGAGGGCCTTTATGTCTTCTCTTACTCTATATTTTGATATTGCCATGCCAAATGCTTTAATTGCTGCTGCTCTGAAGTCAGGATTATTTAGCATCTGCATAACTCGGTTAAATGCTTCTTCAAAATTATTTGGAAGCTCAACTTTGAGCGTCCTCTTTATCTGGACGGCGAGAAGTTCATGTGGCTCAGCATACGCCCACGCAATTATCCACGCCAATAACACATTACTAGGATTTTTATTACTAGCACTAATCTGCTGTATTACATAAAATGAGTATTTCCCAATGTTTTCTGGCAAATGAAAAGCACCCTTACTTAGTGCGGGAATCAAAACTATAATATCCTATAAGTAAACAGTATTTTTCTAATATAAAACATAAAGTAGGGATAATGAAAAACCAGTAACCAATACTTATTGCCAAGAATTCGAAAATTGCAATAACGTAATTATTGTATGTATTTACTTTGCTCGGTGAAAATTTTGGGAAAAGAATTCATCATCATCTGTCCTCGGTGTGGTGCTCGCAATATTGTCAATTTAGATAAATTTTCTCCTGAGTTTGGAGGTCTACGGAGAATAGCTTTGATACACAAAGACCACGCTTTGATAGTTGACATCGACTCCTCGCTATTTATGCGTGGGGCCTATATCACGCCCTACACACATATCGTTGGGACAGCAACAATATTCAGAGATTATACAGTACTTACAGATATAATCATTGTTAAGAATTTCGAGTTCATCGCTTGTTGGCCTACAAAAAAGATTATTGATATTAGAACTTGTCCAGAATGTCTGACGGATCTGTATAACATCCTTAGCCTCATAGTTAGGAACTTACAGCCCCAAATCGCCAAAGAAAAAATAAATAGCCCAGAAACAATCTCTATGGATGATAAGCATTTTATAGTCATAAGAAACTCCTATGTAGTACTATTTGGGCTTGTTCCAAGCCCTAGCAATAATGAAAACAGAGTTCTTTGGTTCAAAGCAATATGTGGTCTTCTAGGGGATTCTCCTCTACCAACAAATGTTCTAAGAGAACTCGCCGAATACACTGTTGAGAGAATCAATCGTAGACCTAACAAACAGGATATTCTCGAGTTACAGAAAATCTCTGGAAAATCTAATTCTTAATCTTCAGATTGTTAATTATATAATATAATTGTGCGTTTTGGTATTATTTAGTTTAGTTGGTGTTCACTTTTGTGGTTTGCTAAGCCAAGAATTGATATCCATAAGGTCATGAGAAAGGACAGGGATTTCATCCTAGTTTGGATCCCCATGATTAAAATAACGTACATAACCAAATCTAAGAAATATGAGATGTGCTTCGATGGGTACACACCGCCCAAACTAAATCAGCCTGAGGCATACGTTCTTCTCATGCGAAACCCCAGACATATCAAAGCAGAGAGGGGCCGACCAGACATAGGCATCATTCTTGAACCACTTACCGATGGTCGGCGAATTTTTGAAGTTCTTAAGGAACTTAAGAAGATAGCCTTTAGATTTGTAGAAGAGACTCGTGAGGCCATGAGAAAGATTCCACGTAGACTTATCCTCCAACTATTCGTTCCCGCGCAAGTAGCAGAAGCTAAGAAGATAGCCACATCTGACGAGTATATCCAGATCTATGCACTTCTTGACGCCATAAACATTGAACAGGACTCGAAATACGTTTCCGAGGAGATTTTGTATTGGCCTTTACTCATACATCATAAAGAGAAGATTGTCTTTGAGCCTGCTCTACAGGATTCCCCAAGCAAAAGTTATACCTATTTACATCAAAAATTCGATCTAGTTGAAATCTATGCAGATGAAACTAGTCAGTAGAGAAGACCTAGAAGAACTTATTAATATAAGGCTAAGATTCCTAAAGCATCAGAGGAGGAGAATAAGGAACTCATTCATCATAATATCTCTATCGATTCTAATACTTACTCCCATTGATATTCTAATATCGATGATTACGAATAACATCGTGGTTTTGTTCCTTCTGCTTCTAATTATCATCTCTAGCGCTATGATTATGGTTGGTGTAGCTCTATTTAGCATGTTTGCACATTCCGCTCTTCGCATCAATTATATATCTCTTCTGGATATGATACGCCTACTCATGTTTTTTGCTACTGTATTGGCCGCAATATCAACACTTCTCTGGGCACTAGTTCTATATACATATGTCCAGGGGGGGATAAATACGGAGATCCTCTCAAAGATGGGTTTCCTGATATATTACACAGATGAAATGGTTGAGAAACTTATCTCGTTCTCTATGTTCTTACTCACAGTAATATTTATTATGCACAGAGAGACTATTAGAAGAATCTTGAAAATACGGGTAGACGTTCTCTACGTACTTGCACTACTGAATTTCCTAGCTCTGATCCACAACATAACCTTAACATTACCATTTACGTTTTTTGTTATATTGAAACCTAAAATCATATATGTATTCGCATATACAGACATTAAAAAGCTTATGAGCTAGATGGGACCGTCCACTGAGTTATGGTGATCCATCTCCAAGACAAATTTTTCTTACTCTGATCTAGAACACATATCTTGCTTATCTCTCAGCGGACAGTCTCAAGCTAGATTAACCACTTTTTAACCTTGATTAGTAGTAATTTCTTCTTGGTGAGAATAATATGTCCTACAAGGAAATAGACCCCTTCATAGTCTCGAAAAAAATAGATGAGCTAGCCGAGCAGGCATTCAAGGAACTCAAACCTTTCTTTGAGCCCATTGGGATCGCAGTAATAGGAGCATCCCGAGATCCTTGGTCTGTTGGGTGGGTTGTTTTTAAGAATCTTGTAGAAAACTTTCAGAACGGAAAATTAAAGGCGCGAGTCTATGGGATTAATATTAAGGGCGGGGAACTCTTTGGACAGAAGTTATACAAATCAATACTTGACATACCAGACCCAGTAGATCATGCGATAATATGTGTCCCAGCAAAAGTCGTCCCTATAGTCGTGGATGAATGTGGAAGGAAAGGTGTTAAGGTGCTATCAATAATAACTGCTGGATTCTCAGAGATAGGACAGGTCGAGCTAGAGAATAAGGTCACGGAGATAGCGAAAAAATATGGGATGCGAATAGTAGGTCCAAATTGTCTAGGTGTTTTTGATAATCATAGTGGCGTTGATATGTTATTTGTCCCCGAACTTAAGAAGTATGGCGATAAAATGATACTCGCTACTCCCCGACCAAGGCCTGGGACAATCTTCTTTGGAAGCCAATCTGGAGCATTGGGAATAGCAATCCTCGACGCACTATTCGGTGCTGATATCGGAATAGCTAAATTCGTAAGCTATGGAAACAAAGTTGATGTCGATGAAACAGACTTGCTTCTGTGGGCACTAAAGGATCCCTATGTCGATGTGATAATGTTCTATATTGAGGGCATAAAACATGCTGGAAGATTATTCGTGGAGATAGGACGGGAGGTGAGCAAGAAAAAACCGATAGTAGTTCTTAAGGGAGGAAGAACAAAGGCTGGGGCAAGGGCGGCAGCATCCCACACAGGTTCACTAGCGGGGGACTATACTATGTATGAGGCGGCATTTCGAAGAATGGGTGCAATAGTTACGGAGACATTAGAGGAATTCATAGATACTGTTAAAGCATTAACGATGCAGCCTCCCGCCCAAGGATACAATATAACGATAATCACAGATGGAGGGGGTGCAGGCCTCTTGGCAACCGATGCCGCTGAGAGGTACGGATTAAGAGTGAACCCACCAAGCGATTATCTTTTAGCAAGGCTTAAGGAGGGAATTGAAAAAGGAGTTCTTGTGCCCTTCTCAACGTTTGCGAACCCAATAGATGTTACTGGCTCCGCAACCGATGAGAGTTTTGTCTATGCATTGGAAGCTGCTTTGGATGACAAAAATACGGACACCATAATGATCATTGGACTGCATCATGTACCAGGAGTTACTGATGAGTTACCAAAGAAACTCATAGATGCTATACGCAGGAAAAATACGAATAAACCCGTTGTATTCTGCGATGTGGGTGGAGCTGAGTACGCAATTAAATTTAGAAGATTATTTGAAAAGGCTGGAATACCCGCGTATCCTACCCCCGAAAGGGCTGCACTTGTACTTAGGAATTTGGCAGATTATGGAGTATGGTTGAAGAAGCAAGGTGTGTATGAGGATTATATTAGGGAATGGAAGCAGAGGCAGAAGCTTCGCCAATAATTATCTTAATTTTTGATGCCACTCTAGAATTTTTATTTATGATTAGTATTGCTACTTCTTTTCTAATGGATAGGTTGGTATGCGATATGTATCTGTTTAAGTTTAACCAAAGACATTGGGATGCTATTAGAAACTATCCGTATGCCGGACTCGATTTTTTACTTGATGAGAACTATAACCTTGTTTTCTTAGAGGCAAATGCTGTGTCTGGCGGGATATATGTAATGGAAAAAGCATTCGAGCTTATTCTTGACTCCGCTCCAAACTTTAGGTTATATGTGGAGGAGACAGATTTTATTAGACTTTTCGTTGATGCATCGCTAACTTTCTATAGAATGCTTAGAGAGAAATACCCAAAGAAAGTATTGATTACCACCCCCCTCAACGGAGCACCTCTGTTGATGCCAGAAAGATTTTCCATAGCACAAGAATTTAGAAGACGCGGAATATATGCTGTCATAGCTAACAGAAACAACTTTTTTGTTTTAAATAGTAAAATCGCCGTAAGATTGGGATCAAGATACTTTTATCCAGACTTAATAGTAAGAAGAAATACCTCTTTTCCAAAGAATATCACTCAGCCCATAATCAATAGTAGCGAGGTTGGTCAGATTACTGGTAGTAAGTTTAGGACATATAGGGTTGTTAGGGATTTCATTAAAAAACACAAAAAAGCTCCTTTCAAGTTGCCAGAGACATACTTTGCGAAAAACGTTGATGATGCCATATCAATATCTGAAGACATGCTTTCTAGAGGTAAAGAGGTTGTTGTTAAGCCTAATAAAGGGGAGAAGGGTCAGGACATTATCTTTATACGATCGGCATCGGATGCTGAAACAAAATTAAAGAGAGCTTTTGGCTCGAAGAGAATAACCTTAGTTGTTCAGGAAAAAATAGACATACTGACATTTCCACGTGAATCATATAGATATGCCTTTGACATCCGAACATATGCTTATTTAGGCCGATTTGTGGGTGCCCATATAAGAAGAGCTGGCATTCCCATGGGACAGGGATTAGTTGAGGAATATGGAGTAAGCAATGTCTCTAGAGGAGGCCTTTATGTCCCCATATTATTGGTGCCCGATGGCCCACGGATACTGAAGTGGGGAAATCATATAAGACAAATCTACCTTTTTAAATCCATTAAGATCGATAATTATGCTTTCGGATTTGACTCTTCTTTATGGAAGAAACTGAGGGAGGCAACAGAGCTTGTTGTATTGGCAATAGGATATGCTCTTATGGGGTTCTCGGATAATGCCAAGACAAGATAATAGACATAGCTTTCCACTTAATTGGAGACTACTAAGGCATATATTAGCTTTATACAGAGACATAAATTTGGCTCTCCAGGAGATAAATACCAATGCTACGTCGAATTCCAATGCGGCATCTATATTCAAAAAAATTATCAACCGATTAAAGGCCATCAATACCCTAGGAGACAACGTTTCCTGGTACTTCTTTCTCCATATACAGCTGAGCCTATATTTATCTGGGAACTCTATTATTAGGAACTCCAGACAACTAAAAAGATTTCTAGTGTCTGTCAGAAACGCATTAGAAAAGATGATAGTCAGCAAGGGCACAATAAGACTCCTACGTCGAAAAGATGTATTCGTAAATCTAAGGAATCCTACAGTAAGCATATTTGTTCCAGAAGGATTCGAAGATCTGATTCCGGGATACAGATACATTCCCGGTACATTACCAGTAATTTTAACAGCGCCGCATGCATCGCCTCCTCAGTCCGACATAAATACGGGAAAACTAGCTCTGGTCATCGCTAAGAGAACATCTGCATATGCTCTAATCTCAAATTTGCCCCGCTTCATCGCTGACCCAAACAGAGTACTTGGACGTGTCTGGCCATTCCGAAGAATCCTTGAACAGCTTATAGCGAAAAGAAAAATAAAGCTTATTATCGATCTTCATACATCGAGTAGTACAAGAGAACACTTGGTTGAGATAGGCACATGGTATGGTTTTTCGATTCCTAAGAAGTATCTGGATATGTTAATGCAAATCTTCGATTCAAATGATGTTACCTATGGCACAAACTCGAGGTTCGTTGGAGGCGATATTACCTTCTATCACTCTAATATTCCGTTGGTGAGCACAGTTCAGCTTGAAATCTCTGGAGAGGCTACGAGGAGGGATTTACGCAGGATTATTCGGGCTCTTGTCAAATTCATCAAGAAATTTAGCGGAGTGAAAAGCTATGGAGGGCTTCATCGAAAATCTTAAAATAAGGGTAGGCATAGAAAACGAATTATTGACAGTCAACAACAAGGGTTTTATTGTACCAGCGGCAGACCTAATAATAAAAGAGATAATTGATGATATCGTTAATAAGAGAATCGACATAGGATTTTTGAAAAGATTTATATATGGAATCCAGTGGGAGCCTCATCCAGCTCAGCTTGAAGTCGTAACACAGCCACTAAACTTTCTGCTTGTAGAGAAAACTATGAAGCTCATACGAACATACCTAGGTGAAGTCGCTAGCAGAAGAAAACTCATGATCTATGCTGGGAGTGTACATCCAATACAGTCGAATCCATTTCCAATAAATGGGACACATATAAGCATATCGGTAGTACCTAAACGAAGAAAATCTATGCCTAGGAAGTTCCTTGTATATGTACATAACAATGTAAGACGCTATTTGCCTGAGCTCATAGCGCTCACCGCAAACTCACCGGTAATGTCTGGAGAGTACTCAGGCTATGCTAGCACCCGCCTACACTATAGTCGTGTTCTCCGACCAAGTCGCTACGCCATCATCAGAAGAAGCAAAGCAACGATTATCCCACGTGAAAAAAGAGCTATTTTAAAATATGCTTTTATTTTCACGCGGGATAAAAGATATGAACACAAAGTTGTAGCAGACCGCGTAGGTATCCGCCTCTTAGACATCACTCCCCGTGGCCCCTACACAAATATTATTGAGGATTATGGTTCAGGCCCAGAGTCTAGCAGGGTTGAGATAAGATTTATAGATAATCCATCGACAGTTGATTATCTGGTCGATGTGACACATATTCTGATGGGCATTGCTCTGGAGGCAATAGATCTTCTGCGTAGAAAACAAAAAATTGTTGAGAGTAAGTCTCTAGAGGAAAATCGGTTACGTGCGATAAAAGATGGGATTAACGCAGATTTTATAACGGAAAATGGAGATACTGTCTCAGCCCGTAAATGTGTTCTAGAGATGATTGAGAATATAAGGCCCTATTTAGACATGCTTGGAGTAAAACTTCAGACATCTCTTAGGAGCGGAGTACCAGAAATCGAGAAACTTGGTAAGCCAAAAATTTCGTCTGAGCACGAGATTATCCACAGATATCTCCGCCAAGGTAAGGTTTTTCTTAGGGTCAAACTAAATTCGAGTAGGGCTCTAATAACGTTCTCGGGTAATAGGGACTCACTTAAAGCAAAAACGGTATTTGGCTTTGTCTTCCCACAGTATAAGTTGGAATGGACATCATTCGAAAAAAACATAATCTCAACCTTCACACGAATCCATATATCATATTGGATGCTTACGAATCATGGTTATATAAGGATACATCCAGACGATATTGTCATTTCAGCGATAACCCCTATTGGTGCTTTAACTAAAATATTTAGCTCGGTATATAAAGGTCTACTTGAAAGGAATTTCAGTTAACAATGCTTATTGACTTCCTACATTGGAAGTGTAGGAGCCAAACTTTCATACTCCCTTCCAAGATCGCATTCATTTTTCGGATATAATCCGTAGTCTTTCTACGGTATTTTTCAAGCCTATACTTGGCTAATCTACATCATTTTTTTCGGCGAAGCCTTCGAGTTCTATTTGGATCCTACCAAGCTTTCTCATCAAAACTAATGCTTCAAGTTTTTCGGGGCCACTAGCACCCTGTATAAATTTATCAAGCTTTCTGACACATCGATTTATTAAGATTAATGCCTCCCATGAGTTCCCAGCTTCTATAAGATCGCTAATTTTCCGCAGAGTTTCCTTAGCCATGCTGAGTATGTCCACTTCGGCCATCTTTATTCCTCGAATCTGACCGATGCTACAACATATTTTCTTAGAATATCCTCCTTTATTTCCACACCCAATCCTGGCTTATCAGGCAGAATATTCCTTACACCATCAAATTTTATGCCAGATGCTATGTTTTCCTTGAGCAGTATGTATCCGTCCAAGTCAGAAAATTCTATGGATCGAGCAGCTATAGCGACACTTACTCCTGCTGCTATTGATATCTGAGTTTCACTCATACATCCAATCTGGCACTTCATACCATATGAGTCGCAAATATCAGCTATTTTTAGGGAATTCAGAATCCCCCCTGCTTTCATGATTTTTATGTTTATCATGTCAGCAGCATCCATCTTTATTATCTCAATAGCATCTCTCGGGCCGTGTACAGATTCATCTGCCATTATTGGTATCTCAGTATTTCTCCTTACTTCCCGCATCCCATCTAGATCCCGCCAGTGGACAGGCTGCTCGCAGAATTCGATATCTAGATTCTCGATTGCTTTTAAGACACGTATTGCTTGTTTGACTGTATAGCCTTGATTGGCATCTATTCTTATCCTAACATCATCACCTATTATTTGGCGTATTTTTTTGAGTAAATCTACATCTCTAGTGGGATTAGTGCCAATTTTTATTTTTAGTATTCTTATTCCTTGCTCAACGTATTTCTGGGCCTTATATATTGCTTTCTCCTGAGGCATTATTCCAATAGTAACGGAAGTTTCAAATGAGTTATCTGAGCCGCCAAGCAACCTATATAGAGGCACACCATATTTCTTAGCAACAACATCAAATATAGCTATATCTAATGCTGCCTTCGCAGATGGGTTCCCTATCACAGCATCATCTATGGATTCTATTATTCTTCGATATTCTAGAGGGTTGCTGCCAAGCATAATATTCTTTAACCTCGAAATAACTCCCAGTATTGTTTCGATAGTCTCCCCAGTTATACGAGCGCTCGGAGCGGCTTCGCCGATCCCAACAATACCCTCATCTGTGTATATCTTGACTATGACACCTTCATGCTGAATCGAGCCTCCGAGAGATGTTCTGAACTCTTCTATGAGAGGAACACGAATCGCCTTTGCCTCCAGCCTTATAATTTTCATTTAGAGGACGCCTCAACAAAGCTCACACGCTATGTTATATAAAGATTATATGCTAAATATAGTTATGCCTAGTAATTCTCGGAAAAATAGGCAAATTAAGTATTCTGGTGCCAAACTGTGTCCAGTAGATACTCAGCAAACGTTAAGATAGTCCTCATCGGCGATGGTGGTGTTGGAAAAACTACTCTCATTAAATCTTTTATCAGAGGAAAAGCTCTGGCTGATACTTCTTATCGGGCGACTATCGGAGCAGACATATTTGTGAAGGAAATACAGCTTAGCAATCCATCTCTTGGCACTATGATCTTCAGGTATATCATATGGGACTTAGCTGGGCAGCCTCACTGGCGAGCCGTCCGACCCCAGTATTATGTTAGTGCACAAGCGGGCATCGCCGTGTTTGATGTTTCACGTCCAGAAACTTTGAGAAGCTTATCCTATTGGATACAAGAGTTCTATACATATTCAGGTGGGGCAAAGCCTTTAGTCATTGTTGGCAATAAGATTGATTTACGCGACAAGATGCAATGCGTTCCCCCTTCTGCTGGAGAAAAATACGCTGAGTTTCTGGCTAAGAAGTACGATGTTTTTGTGGAGTACCTAGAGGCTAGCGCAATAAACTATGTAAATGTTGAGGAGGTTTTCCAAAAACTTGCTGAGATACTAATTAAGACCTACCTTAAGAAGAGAAGAACAATCATTTAGCTACCTTCTCTGCACCAATATAATATAATGCAGACTCGGAGGTGTTATTCTCTTGAGTTTTCCAATGAAGCTTAGTATTTCGAGAAGCCTCTCTAAGAAAATCAGGAATTCTGGAATATACAACATTTGTTTTGTGGATTATGACCCAGATATTGGATCGTATCTGAAATTTGTTTTGAATAAGAGATCCACTCTTTATAGACAAATTGAAAAGGTTCCAGACTTTCTTGCTGATATTTTGCTCTTAGCTAAAGACACAAAGGAGATTGTGCTTAAAGATGGAAGGTCACTAATTCTTATTGGGCTTCTAACCGAGACACCTCCACGTTTAATACTTATAGAAACTATACGCGCCTCTCGCAAAGATGCTTTTAATATTCTAAACAATCTTCTAGAAGTTCTAAAGAATCTTAGGAAGGAGGAGATTGAGCATAACGACTTTATTACGGCTCTAATACATGTTTTTGAGGGCTGATTATCTATGCTGGATCTTCATGAGAGGGCTATCAAATACCTTAAGAAGAGAGATCAAACTCATTTTACTAAAAAGGCAGCGTTGAGAATCCTTGAAATATTCCCAGATAGGAAAACTTATGTCTTAGAGGCTGGATTCACACCAAGTGGGAAGGTGCATCTAGGGAACTTCGGGGATATACTCATAACAGAAGCTGTAAGAAAAATTCTTGAACTCTGGGGGTATAAAGCTAGAAGCATATTGGCAATAGATTCGCGCGACCCATTCAGAAAACCACCTATCTTTGTCCCAGAAGAATTTAAAAGAAAGGCCGAGAAATATCTTGGTCGACCACTTGAGCAACTTCCTGACCCCTGGGGATGCCACAAGAACTATGTGGAGCATTTTGTTGAACCACTATTAACGTCCCTTAACACTTATGGATTAAGGCCAGAGATATACTTTGCTCATCAGATACATACGAATACACAATACATAAATCTCCTCCGCAGAGTAATTCTTGATAGAAACAAGATAGGAAAAATTTTTAATAGAGTTCATGAAAGAGCAGGACATAAAAAAAGATACGAAGCAGACTGGATACCATTTAGACCTCTATGCGCAAATTGTGGGAGAATAGATGAACATGTCAAACCAGTTGAGGTTCTGGAGAATGGCTACGTTATAAAGTATAAATGTGAGGCTTGTAGATACGAAGGATATGCAGATATACGAAAAGCTGAGGGAAAAGCACCCTGGAGAATAGATTGGCCGCTTAGATGGGTTCTCTTTGATGTCCATTTCGAACCCATGGGTAAGGATCTAATGGCAGCAGGCTCAAGCTATGATACTGGATGCGCCTTGCTAAGAGAATACTTTGGTAGAGAACCACCGATAGCGGTCTTCTATGATTTCTTTTACTGGATAGAGCCCAATAAAGAACCGAGGAAGTTTTCTAAGAGAGCTGGTGTTGGTTTAGGTGCGCATGAATGGCTTTTGTACGCGCCTCCAGAAGCTTTGAATTACATGTTGCTCAGACGGCATGTGGGGGACATAGCTAGGGATAGTCTCCGACACATAGATTTCAATCCTTATGACATACCCACTTATGTTAGCAGATTTGATTCAGACGAAGAATATTTGTTTAACAAGCTCAAAGATGGAAAATTGGGGACAGACGACATAAAAATCCTTACGGCATATGTTTTATCACAGCGGGATATCAGTAAAGCGTTTAAACATAGGATACGAAGAGTGCCCTATGAGCTAGCACTAAAGGCTGCTATGTGGATGAAGGACATTGAGGAGGGACTTAAAATGTTAAGGAGATTAAGAGCTCTACCTCCTGATGCAAATAGATTTGAGATTGAGGACGCTAAGAGAAGACTAAATTATGCGATAAACTATTTACGTGATTGGTGGAAACCCCCAGAAATAAATGTCGAATCCGTGATTCACAACCTTACTGATGATGAAAAATCCGCGATCAGAGACCTCTTACTAAACACCCTTGATATACTTCCAGAAAAGATTAGTCAAGATATTATCCGAAAATATGTAAATGAGATCTGCTCAAAACATAACCTAAGACCGAAAAACATCTACGCAATCCTATATAGGATTTGCTTAGGGGAGGAGACAGGACCACCAGCCTATAGATTATACCAAAAAGAATTCACACGAAGAAATCTTGTCAGAGCCGCTGAGATATTGGAGGTGAAGAAGAATTGAAGATCATAGCACTAGGCTCGAAAAATCCCAGTAAAATTAGGGCTGCTGAGATGGCATGCAAACTTATGTTTGATAAATATAAGGTGGTCCCCGTAGAAATTGAGAAAGCACCCATACAGCCTCTATCGGATGAGGAGATGATTGAGGGAGCAATATATAGAGCTGTTAACGCCCTTAAGAAAGTCCCAGAAGCCCACTATGCCTTAGGCCTCGAAGGAGGACTCAAGAAAAATAGATATGGGGTATTTGTAACTGGTTGGGTAGCAGTAACTGACGGCAATATTATAGGATTAGCATCAACAGTATCTGTTCAACTACCAGATTATGTATGGGAGTTAGTGAGTAAGAAAAAGGTTCGAGAGCTCGAAGATATTATGATTAAACTGTCTGGAATTAATAGGATAGGAGATACGATAGGTGCTATAGGATTCATGGCCCTGGAAAAGTATGATAGAGCAGGAGCTTTTAGAGACGCTATCCTATGTGCCTTTGGTCGGATATTCCGTAAGGATATTTTTGAAAAGACTTTACATTAAAACCTCACTTTGGGTCGCCGCTTCTTCCGTTTCCTCAAACTAACCTCTCTCCCAGTTAATTGTCGATAGATTGGAGCTAATTCCAGAAACCTATTTCTTATGGTTATTTCGGTTATCCCACACACTTCTGCGATTTGTCTCTGAGTTATCTTTATTCCAAATGCTTTTGCCACGACATATATAGCCCCACCCACCACCCCCCGCATATCCTTTCCTGTTATAAGGTTCTGTTTTTGGGCTTCTCTGATCAAATTCATTATCTCGTTTCCGAAATCAGAATTTTTGACATTCAATCTCTCTAATACATAATGGAGATAGGTCCATATGTCCATTGCTTTGAGATCTATCTTTATTATATTACGCGCATGCTGTATTACCCTAGATACCTTCTCAGAACTTAGATTCAGTTTCTTCAAAAGGGTCCTATATGATATAGGTATTCCCAACTTCTTCGCAGCCAAATATGTCAGGGCAGCTGCATAGTGTCTAACTTTATTGGAGGGTATTTTTCTTCCAATTTTTATTAGTTTGAGGAAATATTCTCCAGCAAGCCTACGTACTTGTCGTGGTAAGCTAAGCTTTCTTATTATCAGGTCGACTTCGGATAGAAACGTCTCCATAAGTTTTTTGTTTCTGTCTTCGGTTAGCTGATCAAGAAATCCTATTGGCTTATGTATGGATTCTCCATACTCTTGTTGATATACGGGCTCTGCATCTATAGTGATATCTTCCTCAATCACGGTACCACAGTTAGCGCAATATAACATGTCTTTTTCGTCGTCATACAGTATGTTTGTAGACCCGCAATTCGGACATACCAATTTCTTGTTGCTGGTCATTTAAAAAGCCTCTCAATATTTAAAAGTAGCTTGACAATTTATAAAAAAGCTCCTGAGGGCTCCTTGCTTCATAAAATTAACCCAAAAAGAAGAAATAAAAAAGCAATATCGATTTTTCAGAACTACTTCAAATGTTCGTTGAGTAGCTTACCAAGAAGTTTTATTCCCTCACTTATATCTTCTGGAGGAAGAAGTGAGTATGAGAGCCTCATTGTATTTAGGGGGAACTTTATCCGCTCAATCTCATTGTTATCTGGATTATAGTAGTATCCGAGAGATTCAACCGGATAGAACGCTGCTCCTGGCACATAGTTAACATTATTTTTGAGGGCCACGTTTTCGAGAAAGCTTGACGCATTGAAGCCTCTCTTATCGCTCTCATACCAGACAAAGAAACCTCCTTGAGGCTTAGTGTGGAATCCCGGTGGAAAATACTGATTTACGCTCTCAATCATAGTTTTACATCTTCTCTTGTATTCCTCCACGGCTTTTGGAAGCACCTTATCGATCCATTTTTCATAGTACTCTTTAAGAAGAACTTGACTTATCACCGATGTACATAGGTCTTGATAACCCTTAGATTTGATAAATTCATCGACAATAGGTCTAGGCAGAACACAGTAACCTACTCTCAGCACAGCAGCTTCCTTACTAGTAGTTCTGAGGTAAGCTACATATTCATTGTTTTTGTCAAAAGACTTTATTGGTGGGAGTTTTTCACCACCAAAATATATGTCTCTATATGCAGCATCCTCAACAATAAGAATCTTATATTTCACGGCAATCTCATACAGTTGCTTCCTCCTCTTCACAGGTAATGTCGTTCCCTTCGGATTATCAGCATCAGAAATAACGTATATGAAATCTGGAATACGCCTGAATTTCTCGATAGCCTTACCTATTGCCTTCTCAACAAACTCTGGTATTATGCCATGTTCGTCTGTTGGCACAGTGATTATATTTGCTTGGTGCATACCAAGTGGGCCAAGCATACCCAGATATACCGGAGCGGGTGTTATTACAATATCTCCTGGATCTATCAGTATATTGGTTATTGTGAAGAGAGCCTGCTGACTACCCGTAACTATTGTTACAGAATTTATGCGTTCCTTCTCATCTTTAGGCATAGGAACGCCGTCTTTCTCAAGCCTATCTGCAAGAACCTTTCTAAGCGGGTCGAATCCTGCCGTTTTCTCATAGTTAAATATTTCTAGGACGTCCCTCTTTTTGCCCTCTCTAATAAGCCTATATAATTCCTCGCCAACATCTTTAAGTATCTGGGTCCAAGCCTCTAAAGGTAAAACACCAGGTTTTCCGCCAGCGAAATAATATTTAACCTTATATCTGAGAAGCCTCCTAATTTCGCTTTCTGGGATGAGGTGTGTCCATGCAGCAAAACGAAATCCATATTCATGTATCTCCGAAGTAAGTTGATTAGGCGTGTTCATAGAGCTCACCATTCTAAGAATTAAAAAAATCATTATAGAAATACTTACAACTATATACCATCTAGTTAAGCTAACACTTCATTGGATATCAATGACTCTTCTGAGAGTTGGAAGAATTCTAAATAGGGAATTCAGAGAGAACACCTCTATATCACCACTATTTGAAATGCTCACGCCTGTGTCTATCTCAATCTCTATGACAGGCCCCATAAGAAGTGTTATTTCCCTAAGCCTATCCTGTCTCTTTGTAAATTCGTAGAAGCCCTCAACAACATTATCACCCTCCAATATTATTCTTTCTATACCAGAAACTCCCATGACATCACTTCGTGTGAGAAATACGAGACGAGTGAATCTGAGTTTTTCTGAGAGGAGTTTCCTCATGATATATGGTGGGAATTTTTGGAGTGAAAAGCCGGCCTGTATGAGCTCATCAGTTGTGCGACCATTTAGGTTGTTGGTGGTAAACAGCAGTGTATACGATTTTTCCCTATTTCCATATCTCAATATGAGTCCATCTCTGATCCAAGCCAGATTGTTTGATAGCTTTTTGCTTGAGAAAAACCAAGCTTTCGAGACCCCCCCATCTATTTTCCTAACAATCGTAGAAATATCAATATTCACAGCATCTAATATACTTAATATATTCCTCACACTTGCCCTATTAGGCTTTTTAAACAGCCAAAATCTCTGTGGAATTATTCCTCTAAGTTTAGAGAAGAAAAGAATATACCTTCTCACCTTCATGGAGTTTATTTTTTGTTGCAATACTAAATGAATATCTGTTTTTTTAGAGTACTTCGATTTTAACACGTTCTTCAATATAAACTCGACATCCTCCGTAGGTAGCTTCTTTAACAACTTCAGGAACATCTGAATACACCAACAAAGACCACTAGGTTTTTAGGTCTTCACCATAAAATTGGGCTCTAAACCTAAATTTAATATTCCGAATCTCCTCTTTTTGTATGCATCTTGCATCAGACTAATAGCCTTGTCGACTTCAATGATTGGGGATTCAAATTTTGATAGCCATATGGATGATATCATCCTATGAACATCCCCACTTCTCAGACATTGTTCCGATTCCCTCACCAATTTCTTGAGCGCTAGGATTTTATCCGCTATTCTTGGTGAGAATCGCCATAGCGCATATACCATATACTCTTCGAAATCTACCATATCTTTATATCTTGCTAGATATGTTTTTCGTAGAGCATTATCTATCAGACCTGGATCTTCGAGATCGTCCATTGTTTTCTTAAGCTCAAAAATGGTTCTATATGGGCATATCGAACATGAGACTCTTGAGCATCCAGCCAAATAATCTGGATGCACAACATTGCGTTTCTTCACGATATCCACAACATCCATGATTGTGAATAGATATGTTGGTTTTAGCTGCTTCCCTGATATAAACATTTTTCTTCTTGCATACTCCAATAATGAGCTAAAACGTTTGTAGCTCTCAAAAATTCTCTCTGAGCTTACCTCATAATCGAAACTTCGAATTCTTTTTATTTTTCTCATGGGTTTTATCTTAGAATGGTATGTACACCATCGGAAGCCTCTATAGGGTATACCAAAGTACTCTAAAAAATCCTTCATCTTATGTCGTCCTATAGATTCTATGGAGATCTCAATATTAAGTCTTCTTGAGATCACGTCTACGAATCGTAAATTTCTTTCCCCATCTAGAAGTGGGACATGCATATAATATGCTTCTAGGTGGAAATCCACGTATCTCTGAAGCCCTAAGAGCACTATAAGACTTGCGGTTGAATCCTTTCCACCAGAAAACCAGACCACTACTTTTCTGGATTTGATTTTCGAGCCTATGTTCTTAGCTAGAAATTGCAAGTATGACTCAAAATCACTGAATGTTCTTCCAAAAACACTAGGTGTCGCATCGAGGATATAGGGGAGTTCAATATAGCTATCGTTAACGATTATTATTTTATTATTATTGATTCTTTCTCTTATGTCATAACCAATATTGGTTGAGAAAAAATAAATCCTAGACTCATCAGTACTAAGGAGAGTTACGGCATCTACCCCGATGTTAACGAATAATAGATTACCACCCACTTTTGCTGGAAACCATTCCCCTAATTCCCTTCACCGTACTACCCTATTACGTGCCACAAGTTTCTTTATTTTTCTAAATCTTATTCTAAAGTGCTTTTGTAGAAATTCAACAACCCGCTCCCCAACTATATTACTCTCCTCTGGCAGACCAGCAAGTACTCTTGCCAGACGCCTCAGGAAGCCTATGACTAAGAAAAGAAAACGCTTATCCCTAGCTCTTGCTAACACCATAAAGTCTACACCATTACTGTCTGGTACATAGACAACCCATGGTTCGTGCAAAATAATACTACTTTGTCTTCGCTTCTGCTCACTAAGAATCTGAGCAACCAGTTCCATTGCTTTAACAGAGTACTCTTCTGGCCAATCAACCCATATATTTGCAATATCACCATGGACATCCACAACGGAGACGAGACCGCCACCGCTCAGCACAAGTATTCTGTCCATAAACCCCCAGCTCAGCATATCGGCCCAACATGCAGCCCTCTCAGACAAAAGAACAAAAATTGATAAAAATGTGTTGGAACCCCACAGATAGCTCAGTATGTCCAAGGAAATACAGATAAATTCTTCTTTTAAAAGCTCTAATCACATTAGAACATAAATCTTAATATATCAGTGCGGATTTACTGATTAGGACTCTATCCACATCTAGATATCGAAGAAAGAGATCGCTTATTCTTAGAAGGAAAAAGAAGTTGGTTTAAAGGAAAAAGGTTCAAAGCTTTTAGTAACTATACTTAAACTATACTTACTTCCGTCACTAATGTTATTTGCGGGATGCACCACCTAGGGCCCCAAATATTGCAAGAAATACTGCCGATAGCCATCCACATGAAATGTACTCTAGTATCACATCCATTATATTTGTAGCAAGACCCCCTATGTTTCCATATAACACGACTACTATTCCCAAAATCAGGCTAACAATCCATATTAGGACTCCCGCTACGAATCCATAACTAGGGTCGCGGTTCATAGCTCCAGCGATGACTCCAGCAAGTAGATAAGGCATAAGTCCTATCAGGATTAGTATTACATATATATCAGTAGTACCTAGCAAGGTGTATATCGTTCCGCTATATACACCTAGAAGTATAAAGGCGTATGCCGTAAGAATACCAGCTCCACCTAGGAATATATCGAGGCTGTTTGTAGCCATCGCCACGACTATGTTAGGAAAGAAAAGTTGGGTTATTAGAATTGACATTGTGTAGTCATACAGTAGTGAGTATAGATCCCCACCAGTTCCAAGGAAGGGTATCGTACCTAAAGCTAATAGGTATATTAGCATCATCAGGAATCCGACGATAATTGATGAAAGCCTGAAACGCTTTTCTCTCAGCACAAATTCTTTTTCCTTCTTCCTTCTTGGTTTTTCCTCCACTTCAATCTCTATTTTCTCCAGTTCTTCTATCTCTTTTTCAAGTTCCTCTATAGATTCTGGAGATTCATCTTCGCTTCCTATCAACATTTTTCGCACCAACTATGTAGCAATTTAAAACTTTTCATAAATTTTCATAAATTTAGTATATAAGGCATATAGATACGATTATATTCTCATATGGTTTTTAAAGAGGTGGTTAAGCTGGGCATAAGAATAAGCACTGGACTCGTAAGAGCTGCAGGCTATGCTGATAAACTTCGCCGAGTTCTAATAGCCGCCACAAAAGGTAAGGCGCCTCCGGAGGAGGCACTAAAAATAGCATCGTATATCAATCAACATCTATTCAAGATTTTCCGAGAAAATAATGTTGAAAAATCGGACGTTGTTCGTATTTTCTTAAACATAGACATTATCGACGGTAAGATACTCATAGATTGGAATTCGTTATCCATCGAAGTATACAAGCCCTATCAAGAATTTGAGGCAAAGGAAGTCAGTCTGGAACTTCCCGAGGCCCGCGAGGTAACGGAGGAGGAAGTCAAAGCAGCTCTGGAGGAGAAAGAGAGACCCGAGGAGGAAGGAGCTGAGTACATTGAGCATGTAGAGGTGAAAGAAAAGAAGATCCCAGAGAAGAAGGAGGGAATTTTAGAGAAGCTTAAACGGGCATTTAAGAAACTTTTCGGAGAATAATTTCTTTTTCTTAACCATAAACTGCAAGTTATCTTTAGGAGATAGTACTTCTATAGAAAAAGAATTAGGATATAGGAAGTTATAGTGACTTTATGAGAATTCGAATATTAGCTGGTATCCGTCCTCTAAGCGATTATATGCCACTGCTAGGAAATATCGAATTTCACATATAATTAGGCGGGGTGATTAGACTGACTACAAAGAAATTCTACATCACTACACCTATTTATTATCCTAATAGGCCGCCCCATATTGGTAGTGCATACACAACGGTTATCGCAGATATTCTTGCTCGTTACTATGAATCTTTAGGCTACGAAGTTTTCTTTCTTACTGGTACTGATGAGCACGGAATGAAACTTTTTAAGGAGGCGAAGAATAAGGGTATCTCACCAAAGGAGTATGTTGATAGTATGGTTCCATTTTTTAAGCGGGCATGGGAAAGTCTCGATATTAGGTATAGGCGCTTCATTAGGACTACAGATCCTGACCATGAGGAGACTGTTAAGAGAATTGTTATGAGAATCTACGAGAAGGGGGATATCTACAAAGGTGTGTATAGGGGGCTTTATTGTGTTGAATGTGAGCGATATTATACTGCCAAGGATCTCGTTGATGGCAAGTTATGTCCAATACACCTAAAACCTGTTGAGTATCTAGAGATGGAGGTTTATTATTTCCGTCTAAGCAAATATCAAGATGATTTGATTAGACTGTATAAGGAAAATACAAGATTTGTTCTACCGGCGGAAAGAAAACAATACCTTATCAGAAAGATTGAGGAAGAAGGACTAAAAGATGTTGCGATCACCCGGCCAAGATGGTATTTATCATGGGGTATTGAATGTCCTTGGGACTCGGACCACGTCCTTTATGTGTGGGTAGATGCACTACTAAACTACATATCTGGTGTCGGATATATAAATGATAGAGAAAAATTCGAGAAATTTTGGCCTCCAAATGTACAGCTAATCGGAAAAGACATCCTATGGTTTCATGCAGTTATATGGCCCGCCCTACTGATGTCTGCGGGATTTGAATTACCCCAAACAATATTTGCTCATGGATTCCTAACCGTCAATGGTAAGAAGATCAGTAAGTCTCTCGGAACAGACATAGACCCCATCGACCTCGTTAATAAATATGGATCCGATACTATTAGATATTACTTAGCTCGAGCTATACCCTTCGGTGAGGACGGAGACTTCTCAGAAAAGGATCTGGTAAGATATCATAATGATGAGCTTGCCAATGAGATAGGCAATCTAATATACAGGGTTCTAACATTGACAGAGAGATATTTTGGTGGTATTACACCAGAAGCCTCAAGACTTACAGATATCGATAAAGAAATCATAGGTGAACTTAGAAAGCATCTAAATGAATATCATAACTTCATGAAAAATCTTCAAGTCCATCATGCTGTCATGAGAACCATAATGTTTGCTCAGACAATAAATGCTTACTTGAATAAAACCGCACCCTGGTCCTGCTGGAAGAAGGGAGATAAAGACTCCGTTGCGAGAGCCATAAGAAATTCTCTAGACTGGATATATGTATTAACCGCTATGATGTATCCATTTATGCCGAGAACAGCAGATAAAATATCAAAACAATTAGGACTCGACTCAATACCACGACTAAGTGATGTCAGACTCATTGGAAACATTAAACCAGGTCACAAACTTGGGGAGAAAGAGATACTATTCAAGAAGTTGTAGATTGATATGATTTTTCTTATTTTCTTAGCAGAAAGGAATCTAACGTAGGTAGTTCCCTTTCGCTTTTCCCCCTCAAAATTTCTTTCAGTAGCCTAAAATCTTCTTCCAAGAATTTTCTCCATGGAGGCTTATAGAGAGCTGCGGCGGGATGTATTGTTGCGAGAACCATAAATTCTCTTCCACTGAGTCTTACTCTGAATAGTTTTTGCCGAATGCTCAGAATACTTTTAAATTTGACTCCAATATGCGAAAGAATAAACCTAGCAGAGTGCCTTCCGAGACAAACTATGATATCTGGTTGTATTGTCCCGATCTGCTCAATTAGATAAGGTGAACATAACTCTATTTCTTCTTCCGTTGGATCCCTGTTACCAGGAGGCCTACATTTGACAACGTTGGTTATGTAAACTTCTCCCCTAGGGACACCAAGAACATCTTCAATCATTTTGGTCAAAAGTTGACCTGCCGCCCCCACAAACGGTCTTCCCTGGACATCCTCATGATATCCTGGTGCCTCGCCAACAAACATTACTCTAGCATTAGGATTTCCCTCGCCTGGGACAGCATTTCTCCTAGTTTTCCACAGATCACATTTTCTGCATTCTTTTATTCTCCTAGAGATCTCCTCTAGTATCTCGTTTTTGTCTGGATAGCTCAATGTATAGACACCCATAGGTTATTAGGGTATTGCTTATATAATCTGTATTTATGAAAATACTAAGGTAGAAATATATGAGAGAAAAAGCCAATTAAAAAGCTCTTATGATTGAGGTAGTATGATTCGTCGCAAGAAAGATTTCTGGTACATTCGTGAAATAAGACCAAATATGAACAAGGTAAACCTAATAGTAACTATTGTTAAACTAAACGCTGAGCGAACATTCATAAGAGGAGCAAAAAAACATAGGGTCGCTGAATTCTTGGTGGGGGATAGGACTGGAATTATCACTCTAGTTATATGGGATGAGATGATTGATAAAATAAAAGTTGGTGAGACATACTACATAAAAAATCTGAGACCAAAAATGTATATGAATCAGCTTAGAGTCGTTTTTACGAAGTCAACAACGATAGAGCCAGCGCCCTTTAAGATACCTCTAAAAGAAATAAACACAACACCAAAAATATACTGATAGTGACTCATGTATCTGCGTTTCCAAGTCTCAGCACAGCTTTCAGCAATGCTTCTGGTCTTGGGACACCTATTGAAAACACCGACCCGTTGTAGTTCCCATTTACACTTAACACGACTGTAGGCACAGCATTAACATTATATTTATCGGCTATTTCTGGGAATTCATATGCCTCAACTACATCACTAATAACTCGGCCCTTAGATGCGACAGCAACATTGTGGGCGAGTAAAACAGCATGGGGGCATGCTGGGCATGTCGGCGTGACTATAGTTTCTATTTTGACTCTGTTTGCTAGGGATGATAACTCATCTTCGTGATCCTTGAACACATGCCTTCGATTTGACACAAGAGATATTGCTTCAAGGAAGGCCCAACCTTCTTCTCCTAGAGGAGCACCTGTATATCGGATTTCCACTTTTTTTCCTATGAGTATTATTGGTCCCCTGTTAACACCTAAGAGTTCTTTATGAAAATCCTGAAGTTTGTTCACAGTATATTGTATCTTCCCATTACTAACCTCTGCTAATTCTTCGATGAGCTGTTTTACTGTTCCACAAAGCTCGCAGTTGTCGGATTCTAGAAGTACTATTGGAACTTCCCTAATAAGTTCTTTTTCGAATTTGGATTTGATGTATTCCAAATCTTTTGGGCTTAGAACTCCCATCCAAATCCCCTCTCCAACTAATTGCATAATCTATTTTAAGACTGGTCTGGATAACAAATATCATAGTGGTCTTGAAATCTACTCGGAGCTAATATATTTATGTATTTAAAAAAGCAAAGCTTTTCGGCTATATAAGATGAGTGTATATGCTTAAGGTAAGACCTCCTATTCTACAGGTCGCACTAGATTTCATAAGAATTGAAGAAGCCCTTAAAATCGCTGAGAAAGCATTAATTGGCGGGGCCGACTGGCTAGAATGTGGGACACCCCTCATCAAGGCTGAGGGGATGCAGGCGATTCGGATTCTCAGAAGAAACTTTCCAGACATACCAATCGTAGCGGATCTTAAGACTATGGATGTCGGTGCTTTGGAGGCTGAATTAGCATTTAGCGCTGGAGCTAATGTTGTTACTGTTCTCGCAGTAGCTGATAATAAAACAATACTCGATGCTGTAGAAACAGCTAGAAGTTTTGGTGGCTATGTTATGGCTGATCTGATCAACCATCCAGACCCTATCCGTAGAGCAAAGGAATTGGAAACGTTAGGAGTAAATATCGTACTCATGCATCTAGGAATCGACCAGCAAGCATCGAGAAAATTTCCGATAGATAAGATACCGTCCATAAGGAGGGAGATATCTGCTTACTTAGCTGTTGCGGGGGGACTCAATGATAAAATTGCTCGACAAGCGGTCATGAGTGGAGCAGATATCATCATTGTTGGTCGCTATATAACACGCTCAGATAATCCTATTGAGGCAACAAGAAGGATTAAAGACTCTTTAAAAATATAGCTAAGCCTTACCTACATATTCCCTTCTGAATGCATAGCTTACGCAGCAATGGGATTTCATCCAGACGATTTATTGCTTCCTCCCAAAAAACACCTTTAGGCTTTCTATATCGAGTCTTCGTATAAATAATTCTCGTAGGAGTCGCAATTATGTCTATCGGAAAATCATGATCCGTCATAGGTATCTCGTCAACTACCTGTATATCATGAACAGTAGTTGCCGTTACTGTTTTATCATCAACTAAGCCAAACTCGCTCAAAATTCCCCACTCCAAATCTGAATATCCATGGCCTTTTCCTAGACGCCCACCCTTTAAATCCACTGCAACGCATCCAGTAACCTTCATATCAATATACTCTATTCGTTCTGGCTCGATGAGCCTTCCATATTTGAAAGCACCACGTATTGTGACAGCATAGCTATATTCTCGACGAGGAACGAAATTGGGATCCAGAAGAATAAACCCTTCCTTTATTCTCGGAGAAGCCATTACTAATTTCTTGGAATCTAGCAATGCGAAAAATCTTACTTGTTTTTGTGGTGAATCAGGATTTGCAAATATAACCTTCGACTTTCTCCACTCTGGCGTTTTTCTAAGGTTCTCAGCAGCTTTCTCCGCACCAATAAAATTTGGTATCCTACCGAATACTGGCCGTGGAAATCTAGCAATATTCTTTTCCTCTAAAAGTCTCCAAATTTTTTCCCTTATACTCCTTTTTCTTTTCTTCAAATCCAACATGCCCAACCTACAGACTCTTGCAATGACATATTGGAAGGAGACTAGAGATCAGAAGCTTTGTGACGCTACTTTGGCAAGAACCTTTGCTGTTTTAATGTAGTTTTCTATAAGCTCATACTCGTTTGATTTATGTTCAGTCTCACTACATATACTCCAAGCAACCGCAGGAATTCCTAGTCTTCTCAGAATCCCTGCGACTGTCCCGCCGCCTATACCTATAGTTTTCGGCTTTATTCCTAATTCTGTTTCAATTGCCTTTCTTAGTTCTATGACTATCTTCTCAGATGGGCTCGTTACTGATGGTTCCTCGCGTAATATTATTTCCACATCAGCGCTGTATCTTTTAGCAATACCTCTAAAGAACTCTATAACTTCGTCTAGACTATACTCTGGGAGAACCCTACAATCCCAATAGACTATATCGGAGCCTGGTATAATGTTTATCGCATCAACGTTCATTTCTTTTTTAGTAGGCTCAAATGTTGAGTAGGGTGGATCGAAGAGTGGATTCAATTTGTAGAATTTGACATGTAGAGAATCATATAGCTTAAGCATAAGTCTAGCTGATTTTGTGTGTGCGTTATCAGCTCTATGTGGCATTGATGCATGTCCAGAAACACCTTTGGTAGTTACTTTGAGCCATAAAATACCTTTCTCAGCAACCTCAATTAGTTTACCTTCTTTGTTTCCAAAGTCGGGGATTATGGCGGATCCACCATCCTTAAAAACACCTTTTTCTGCAAGATACTTCACACCATATCTGCTCCCTGCTTCTTCATCAGCAACAAAAAGTAGCATGAGTCTTCTTTTTGGATTCAATTTTCCTTCGGAGATCCACTTTAGGATTAGGAGTAATGACATAATTCCCACGCCATTATCACTAACGCCACGCCCAAATACCTTATCTCCTTCTATCCTAAGCTCAAAGGGGTCTCCTACCCAGTTCTTTCCCGCACTTACAGTATCTATGTGAGCGATAAGCCATAAAGGCTCCCCCTCGCCATATTCAACAAGAATATTCGAGCGGATGATACCTCGCTCGTCTTTCACATCGAACCTTCTCGGTTCGAAACCCAGATTTCTAATTAGGTTCTCTAAGTAATCCGCGCGTTCTTTCTCACCTGTTCCACCCGCCAATGGATTCACAGCTTTTCTTTTTATGATCTCAGAGAGAATAGAGACTATCCAGTCCCTTCCCATGGCACCCACCAAGGATATTAAGAAAAACTTCTTTTTGTATTCATAAACCATGAGAAGACAAAAATTTCGATTCTAACTTTTAACTCTACGAAAAATTTAGCAAATAGTTGATAGATCCTCAACATGCAGAAAGAGCAAAAGCAAAGACTTAAAAAAATAAAACTAGAAAATATCCTATATCAACAGGCAATGTAAATATTTCGCTGAGGCCGTGGTGTAGCTTGGCTAGCATGTGGGCCTCGGGCGCCCATGGTCGCGGGTTCAAATCCCGCCGGCCTCACCACTTATCAGCTCCTCATCAAAGATTCTATGTGAGTTATACTAAGAGACTAGTTATAACTTCCATTTCTAAGGTTCAGATTTCATGATTAGAAGTCTAAAGTGCTTTATGGATCAAAGTTTGTCTTATCTATATGTTTGTGTTTTATAGTTCTCGCGTCAATAATTATAAAAGCATATTTTAAGCAGTTTTCTTTATAGTAATATGTATCCGAGAATTTTCCCTTTGATGTTTGAATGTAATCCATTGTTTTTCATAACCTTTAGGTTAGTTCGTGGAGGGACTTGCTAATGCAGAAGAATGAAGAGAAAGAGAAAAAGAAGGAGAAAAAGAAAAAAGACGAAGAGGAAGAAGAATGGAATGATGCTACGGAAGTTTGGTCTGATGAGTTGTAGGTTAGCCTCTAATGATCTTAGAGAAAAGCGCCGGAGTTGTTGTTTTTAGGCGCGAGGATAATCGTGTCCTTTATCTTCTTTTGAAGTATGGTTGGGGGCATTGGGGTTTTATTAAGGGACACATAGAGAAAGGAGAAAGTGAGATAGAAACTGTTAAACGGGAAGCCTATGAGGAGACAGGAATAACGGATCTAAAATTTATCTTTGGGTTTAGAGAGAAAATAGAATATGAGTATTTTCTCAAGGGGGTTAGACGCCATAAAGTCGTTTATTATTATTTGGCTGAGACAACTCAGAAGGATGTAAGATTGTCCTATGAGCATTTAGCTTATGCATGGCTTCCCTACGAACAGGCTCTTAGGCGCATAACATACGATACTGACCGCGAGGTCCTTAAGAAGGCACATAGATACCTAAAGATCATGAGGATTATATAGATCCTTGGTGATATTCGAATTGTTAGATATCGATCTCGCTGGCATAAGACTTAGAAATCCTTTGATGCTTGCTTCAGGAGTTGTTGGGTCGAATCCTTCGATGTATCTTAGGATCTGGCAGAGTGGTATAGGAGGTATCGTAACTAAGACATATACTGTCGAAAGGAGGGAGAGTTATCAGACACCTATTATAACAGCTGTGAGATGTGGCTATCTGAATGCTGTGGGACTAGAAAACCCAGGTAAGGACGATATAAGTCAAACCGTAGAAGCTTTAAAGGCCCAGAGAGTCCCTACTATTGTGAGTATTACTGGTAAAAATCTCAGTGAATTCTTATTGTTAGCTTCAATAGCATATAGTGCTGGAGCGGATGCCGTGGAGCTAAATTTGTCATGTCCACATGTAAGAAACCTTGGCTTAGAAATAGGACTTAATAGAGAACTTGTTATTAAGATTGTGAGAGAAATTAAAAATGATGTCGGTATCAGGGTTTTCCCTAAACTTGGTTACCATCCTTATATTGTGGAAACAGCAAAACTCATTGAGCTTGCGGGGGCAGATGCTGTGGTCATAATGAATACCATACGAGGAATGAAGATAGACATCTGGCTTGAAAAACCCGTTCTATCAAATAAGTACGGGGGACTCTCTGGACCAGCTATACATCCTATAGCTGTAGCATCGGTTTACGAGGCATACGAATATTTGGATATCCCCATAATAGCTTCTGGTGGTGTTTGGAGTTGGGAAGACATAATAGAGTTTATGTTAGCAGGAGCAAGAGCCGTTCAAATAGGAAGCGTATTGGCAGAGAAAAAGTACAATTTCATTAGGGAAACATTAAGAAAAATTGAGGACTTCCTAGTAAGGAATGGATATAGACACATCGAAGAAATCATAGGGCGTGCTCATCAATAACTTTAGCTTCTATTAGCTCATATCCTCCATATTTAAACCAGATAGCACAGGCACCCTCCGATGACACCATGCAGGGACCCAATGGATGTTCTGGAGTACACGCCTTACCAAAATACTTACAGTCAGTCGGTTTTGCTAATCCTAAGGTTATCTCAGCACACCGACATCCTGGCTTCAGATCTATTGAATATTCTATATGAATATCATATTTTTTCCGCGCGTCGAGATAAGAATATTTTTCTTTTAGCCGCCAAACACTATTAGGTACAAGTCCTATGCCTCTCCAGAGACCATCGCCAGAATCAAAAGCTTTAAGCAGATATTCCTTCGCTTTGAGATTCCCTTCCCAAGTTACGACTCTACTATATTCATTTACAAGATGTGGTTTCCCATGATATATCTGCTTTAGTATTTCATAGATAGCAATGACAACATCCAGAGGCTCAAAACCTGCTACAACCAATGGAACCCCGAACTCTTCGGGAACAAAACTCCATGCGGACGCGCCGATTATTGTGGATACATGACCAGGCGCAATTATTCCGCGGAGATTATGTTTACCAGATTCCAGCACATATCTCATTATCGGAACCGTTATTCTATAGCTTACGAGAAGATGAAGATTCCTAGGAATCTTATCATTCACAACATAACTGGCTACCGTAGGAGCTGTTGTTTCAAAACCAACAGCAAAGAACACAAATTCTTTGTTAGATTGTAGGAGTGCCAACTTTAGAGCATCACGAAAACCATATATGACTCGTACATCCCCACCAATAGCTTTTGCCTGTGCAAGGGACATCTTCGTCCCAGGAACTTTATACATATCACCATATGTAAGAAGAACAGCATACTTGGAAATCTCTATCGCCTCATCTATTTCCCGTGCTGGAGTCACGCACACAGGGCATCCAGGCCCCGCAACAAGTTCTACGCCATCTGGCATTAGGGAGCGTATACCATAATATGTTATTGTAAATTCATGAGTTCCACAGAAATTCATAATCTTCAAAGTATCATTTGTCACATCTGTTTCTATTTTCTTCTTTAGTTGATGGATCCTCCTAATGTATTGGCTAACGAGCTCCTTATTTCTATACCTCTGAAGATACCTACGCATCGTTGTTGGGTCCGCGCCCATCGTAGCAAACCAAGATAAATTTACAATCAAAATAGGAAAAGAATGATATCGTGTTTTAACTTAGACTAATTGAAAGTACTAAAAACATTGCTGTAAGGAATTAGAAAGATCGTACTCCTGAAGTAGAAAAGGTGTGTTTCTGGTATAAGCACATTCTTTTAAATATTCAATAGATTTTTGATTTTAAGTTAGAAAAAATTGTTTTAGAATCAGTGATTACTATGGTTAAATTCGAAGCGATCTTTGAGATAAGCATTAAATACCTTCGCCCTCATGATAAGGAAAATGTGGACTTTGAGGAGTTGGCTCTCTTCTCATTAGGGCTAGATGATCTGGGTGTGAGAATTTATAAGTATCTTAAGGAGAAGAGAATCGTGACAATAGAAGAAATTCTATCTACCCTTCAGGTCGATGAAAATGAGATTATTAATAGACTTGACTATATGTATAGCCTTGGCATAATTGATCACTTAGGACGGGGCTATATCTATCGCTACCCTCTTCATGAGGCTATACGCAGAAAAGTAGTTAAACGGATTGAGGAGCTTCTTGAGAGGATTGCTAGGCTAGCTGAGGGAAGAACAAATGAGTGATGAGTTTGAGATTATTGCTGAGTGGGTAATACGTAAGCTGAAAGATATTGATTTATCGTCTGCTGATCTAACTGAGATTATTAGGTGGGTATTATATTCTCTGGGAGTTAAAGATCTGGGAATCGACATCTACCTTTACTTAAGATCTGTTGGAAGAGCAACATCAACAGAGATCGCAGAAAAATTCAAAATAAGCCCTACAACAGCAAGACGATACTTGGAACAATTACATACACTTGGCCTAGTTGATTACATAGGCCGTGAATATCACTTGACACGAAAAAATATTGCTAGCTGCATTAGAGACATTCTAATCCCTAGGATAAAATCTATTCTGGAGGACATAGCTAAGGTTGCTGAAAGTGTGTATAAGGAGGAGAGAATAGAAAAAACAATGCTATCGAAGGAAGATATAGACCGCTTAGTTCTAGCACCTGTTCGACGTGAGATTGATAAGACACTAAGGGAAGCGAAACATGAGGCTCTCAGAGAAATAAAAAAACTATTCTCTACTGCGGGGGAAATCGGCCCAGAGATAATATCTAATACGCTATCTCGCATATTTGATGCTTTATCCGAATCACTTCGCAAGCTAGGGGAGAGAGCATATAACATTGGAATCTTAAAGATAGAACCAACTCCTCAAGTTAGAGGACTCAGCATCGTTGAGACACCAGACCTAATAAAGTATACGGTGTATTCTGATTACCGTCTCCAAGCTCATCAATTGAGATATGCTAAAGAAAAGGGGAAGAGAGTTATTATTCGTGTTTTTGGAACTCTCTACATAGATAAAGACGTGACATCGGATTTGGCGGACATTATTGAGGAGATCTATGTCTATGGTGAGGTTATTGGGCCAAGAGAGATACTTAAATTTCTCTCTGATCGTATTAGAGGGCCAGGAAGCGTTCAATACTACTAAATGTTCATATCTATATACCTAATCTTTAATAATGTGGAAAAATTATTCATTTTTTTGTAGTAAATCTTCGAGAGAATGGATATTTTGTATCTTAATCATGGAGGTTAAATTCAAATGATTATCCACTCTAATTCAGCTATTTAATACTAATAATCCTTAAGGTGACAGGTTTGTCTAATGTTGTTATAGAGACCCATGATTTGTGGAAAACATATATTTCCAAAGAGAGGAAAGGCCTATTTAGAAGCAAAACTAAACGGATTCATGCACTACGAGGAGTCTCATTTAGCGTTTATGAAAATGAGATTTTTGGTCTCTTAGGGCCTAATGGTGCAGGAAAAACTACGTTGATTAAGATCTTGACGACATTGCTTATTCCAGATGGAGGATACGCAAGAGTTCTTGGTTTTGATGTGGTTAGGCATTCTGATGAAGTAAGAAAGCATTTGGGTGTTATGTTGATGGGTGAAAGAGCCTTATACTGGAAGCTTACTGGTAGGGAAAATCTTGAGTTCTTTGGGGCTCTCTATAGGGTTCCTAAGCATGTTCTTCGACAACGTATACAGGAAATCGTTGAGTTTCTGGGTATTCAAGATTTTATAGATCGACTTGTTGAGACATATAGTAGTGGTCAGAAAGTATTGTTGGCTTTTGCTAAGGCACTTATCAACGATGCACCCCTAATCTTCCTTGATGAGCCTACTGTCGCATTAGACCCTGCACGATCCATAGAAATTAGAAGAAAGATCAAGCAGTTAAGAGATGAGGGAAAAACAATCTTCCTAACTACACATATTATGAATGAGGCTGAGGAGCTATGCGATCGGGTTGCGATTATCGATGAGGGGAAAATTGTTGCTATCGGAACTCCAGAAGAGCTCAAGAGAACTCTTAAAGGTATGAGCGCATTAGAGGCTGATCTCTTTGGAAATAATGTTGAGCCTCTGCTAAGACAGATAGAACGATTGGAGGGGGTAAGCAAGGTTGCTATGAGCTATGAGGCCTCTGAAAAGGGAACAATAGCTAGGCTAAGGGTTCTATGTGATTCCCCAAGGGAGATACTGCCATCAGTTGTCGATCTGATCCTTCAGAATGGCTTGAGGATATACTATATTAAGCCCACTGAGCCAACGCTCGAAGACGTATTTCTATATTATACCGGTAAGCTTCTTCGGTGATGTGATTTGGATTTTGAGGCTGTGAAAGCTGTTTTCAAAGCTAGGTACAAGATATATGTTAGATACCCTGGCTGGGCACTTTTAAACATAGTGTTTCCTCTTTTCCTAACAGTGATACCAGTGTTCCTAGCGTTTGGGGTTACTGGCTCTATGGAAACAACTAACTTAATATTTAGTAGGTATGCAAAGACAGAGGATTTTGTGTTCTATGTGCTCTTGGGTTCCACTGTGTGGTCTCTATCCTCGATGATTATGTGGGACTTTGGGATGTGGCTTTACGAAGAGATGGAAATAGGAACTCTTGAGCAGATATTCCTAGCACCAGTCCATACAATAGAACTTCTTCTCGGATCCATTCTATACACTCTGGTAATCTCCCTTATTAACTCTATAGGCGGTGTTTTGATAGCATCAGCACTACTGGGCTACCTACACATAGTACTAAGCCCTAGATTTCTCCTGGCACTCATGATTATACTGCTTGGCTTCATACCACTATTTGGGATGTCACTCTTCTTCGGCGCCATTGTGTTGAGGATAAAAGAACCATGGGCTTTCTTTAATTTCCTAACAGCACTCCTCGTATATATTTCTGGTGTTTTCTATCCTCTAGCTGTGTTACCACCAAGTGTGAGAGTCATAGCTATCCTTTTCCCAGCAGCTATTCAAATCGCAGACGCACGTGCGATAATGCTCGATGTTGAATATGTGTTCAGCCCACTGATAGATACTCTCCTGCTAATATCATACGCTTTAGTATGGCCTCTGTTCGGCCTGATAATGTTTGAAAAAATAAAGTATGAAGCACGAAAAAGAGGTTCCATAGGTGCTTACTGATGGGACTAAAGAAGAATCTAAGAGATCTATGGGTTATTACCAAGTATAATCTGAAGATAGAGACTAGATATCCTATAAGCTATGCTGCAAGTCTACTAAACCTACTATTCTGGTTCCTAGCATTTGCAACACTTATACTGATATTTTCTTCCCCAAACTCCCCCCAAGAATACGCAATTAAGAGCAATATTATAGCATGGGGTATAGCTTCGTACATATTATTCAGTGGTATGATTTCGGAGGTAGGATATGGTATGATAAGGCTTCAGCGAAGAGGAACATTAGAGCAGATATTATTGACGCCTATCGCCTATTGGGTCTTGCCTCTAGGACTTGCCGCATTTGAACTAATAATCTCTATGATTTTTGTCTCAATAACAATTCTTCTTATGGTGATCATCTTCAAAGCACCGATAATAATAGTGAATCCCTTAGGTGGGCTTCTCGGATTAGCATTGTTCTTTATGATGAGTTATGGGTTCTCAATGCTACTGGCAGGAGTCGCCATTAAAGCTAAAAGGTCCAGTTGGGCTCTTGGAAACGCCTTGACGATGCTCTACATGATTTTTTGTGGGACCTTTTATCCATTCTCTACACTTCCCGAACAGATACTAATCGTTTCAAAGTTCATACCGTTGTCCTACGCAGTTGATATTTTCAGAACAACATTAATTGGTATAGACCCTGAGCTTATAAAAGGTGAAGTGGACATATTAGGGTATAGCATCCCAGGTGCTCTGGCAGAATGGATATTCGTAGGCCTACTATCAGTGGCCATATTAGCCCTTGGATATATAGTCTTAATACTAACTATAAAGGATGGGAGGAGAAAGGGGTATCTGGGACAATACTGAGTTTTCCTTTCCACTACATTTGTAGCATATTCGCTCTTTCTTTACCTTACTAATAGGTTTGGGTTTTGTATGAGTTTGTTGTTTTTCAGTTAATTAGTCCTTCTGGTCGGTATGATTGAATAGAAATCTAGCAGTATTATCGCTATTCTCAGCACTAATAACGTTTGCTAGCACACTTTTCTCTACAGTATTTAATATATATCTATGGGATAGAGGATTTAGTCTGTTGGACATAGCTGTTCTAAGCGCCGTATCCACATTTATGTCATTAATATTTTCGAGATTTTTCGGTGTTTTGGCAGACTCTGTGCGGAGAAAACCCTTTATTATCCTTCAAAGTGTGGTTATGAGCTTAGCCTATTTTGGTTTCTACATAGCTTTAGAAATGCCTAATCTTTCAATATTATCCTTGGAGCTTCTATATGCTCTCCTAGGTTTCGCAGGGGCTATAGGCACAGGAGCCTATCTCGCAGCTATGACAACATCACTATCAAGAATAAATACTGGACGCGCAACTGGGATTTACCTAAGTTTCTCCATGTTAGGGGGCGCCTTAGGTAGTTTGCTCTCTGGCTATATCGCTGAGGAAATCAGCATTTATTTGGATTTCATCATAGCAGCGCTTGCTACGTTGATGGGAGGCATAATAATCTATATTTGGTATTACGAGAACGGTAATGGTTTAGCGAAGACATATAAGTATTTACTTAAACAGGCTCTGCGTCAGACTATGCAGAGAAAGCTGAGAGGAGACCGTTCATTGTTAGCTGTATTCATGACAATAGTAGTTGTTATTAGTATTGCAAATTCGATTTACTTCCTGGCCTTCTCAATAAAACTCTACGTCTTGCTGGGCTCCAAAACACTGTTCGGTATTGTTAACTGTCTAAGTAACTTAGTGGGAATAGTTTTTCCATACTTCATCGGAATTCTGGGTGATAGAATTGGGAAGGAAAAACTTCTGATTATTGGGATCTCTACAAGAGACATACTTATGCTTTATCTAGCATTCGCTTGGGACTCTATTGCTGCCGTTGTGTTCTGGGTTCTTCCTTTCTGGCCTCTGATATATATTTCTTTGCTATCCCTTACTACGGAGTATTCTGAGATCGGTGCGGAATCCGAACTTCAAGCGATTAGGAACGTTATTGCGTCTGCATCCTCGACCGTAGGCTATGTTATTGGCGGTTTAATTGCGGATTCTATCAATCTAAACACAAACATATATAATATCTATGCAGTTCTTATTGTCGGAGTATTTTTCTATTTTGTAGCGTCTTTGCTAGGTATTATTTTGCTTAGGAGAAAAAATGGGTCTGCCCTAATATTAGGGCATCTTCCCGCAGAAAAAATCTATTATCCTACTCCTCCGCCCAAGAAGCAGGTTCAATGAAAATTCTTTGTTATTGTATTTCCCTATACTGTAGTTATCCCAGAAAACACATGTGCCTCCAAGTATAAGAGTACCTTTCCCAAAGGAAAGCATAACCATGAGTATAGGGTCGCCACCAAGATTAGACCTTGCTGTGTCCTCGGCTTCGACGATCGCGGATGCCTTCTCATTTAGAATCTTTATTGATGCTGAGCAGGGAAACAAAACCTTTCTCACTCCCCTATTAAAATTAAGGACTCTGCTGGTGACTATCAAGAATTCGTCTCCACCATCATTATTTATCGGGTCATAAACTCTATCGGCTCTTAGCACCAAGCCAAAGTGTTTAGTTAGAGAATTTACTGTGGCCGCTATGCCATCCTCATTAGCGTAATATCCAAGAACAATTACTTTACCTCCTCTATTCAAAAACCTTTGAACAATATCTACATCGCCTCTGCTGAATGGTTTCTCTGGATAATTAATCACTAGCACGTCTGCTTTTTCTTTGAGAATATCACTAAGCTTATCTAACTCAAAAACATCAATATTTCTTCTTTTCAGTTCCCTTTTCAGTATGGAGAAATAGTAGTGATCCTCTATTGTAAATTCTTGGTGAGATATATCCCATGCAATTCTCATACAGCATTCTCACCTCCTATAATACTTTTTGGGTTCAGTTTCCTGAATTCTAAATTTTTCTCTTTGAGAGCTATTAAAGCCATATCTGTTATCCCTGGAGCTATTAGAAAGCCACGGACTTTACAGTTAGAGTTTCTCTGGATTGCGTCTACGTAGAGTGCTAATTGAGCTACATCCTGGACATCGGCCACTCTTCTCTTAAACTCGCAGATAACAATGTTGTTATGTTTGTCACGGCCAAACAAATCTATTATCCCAAATCGGGTCCTATACTCCTTGATTACTGGGACGAATCCTTCCTCAATAAAACTAGGATTTCTCATTACGTAGTCAACCATCTGAGATTCTGATCTAAACATTCTAAATTCCCCACTTCTTGTATTCATTGCAAGAAGAACATATGGACTCTCACAGACAATAATTACGGTTTCTCTAGGCTTGTACCTTCTGCTTCTAATCACAAGTTTTCCTTTTTCCACGAAGCTCGTGAGAATCGATCCTGGGGGCTGCCAATTTATTGGCTCTCTTTTTTCTGGGCCATGCACGAGAAGTGTCCCATCTGGTTTAAGTATTATTATGTGGTCACTTGGCGATAATTCCGATGCTGCTCGTCCTTCGTACTTCACACTAGAAAATGCAAAAATAAGAATAACATAGTGTCTCCAATTCTTCCTTATAAACTCCGCAGCCACCTCCTTGTCTGGCTCCTCCATTATAATATACTTTTCTCTCGGAGTTTCCACTTCTAGGATCTCATCCAGTGTACGCAAGAATCATACACCAGTCCATTTGTTGCCGTATTTCTCGATATGAACTATTTCTTCCAAGGCGAATCTTGGAGGAGGGGAGGGTCTCTCAGCAGGCCTGCCAATGGGTATTATGGCCACTGGACGTATATGCTCAGGGAAACCAATAATTTCCGCTACTTTTCTTTCATCGAAAGCTCCGATCCAACAGGTACCATAACCTAATGCATGTGCCGCCAGCATCAGATTCATTATTGCTGCGGCTGTATCTTGGATACAATACAAAGTTGCGCCTCTAGACCCGTATCTCGACGCCGATCTTTCGATGTTTGCTCCAACAACTAATACTACAGGTGCTTCAGCAATAAATGTTTGATTCAATGCTGCTTTAGCTATAGCCCGCTTTCTCTCCAGATCCTTCACCACCACAAATTCCCATGACTGTCTATTTCCAGCAGATGGCGCCCACCTAGCAGCATCTAGGATTCTCTTCAGGTCAGCATCACTTATCGGATCGGATAGATACCGTCTAACACTTCTACGATTCTTTATAGCTTCGAACACATCCATCAGACTCACCACTCCCGACAGAAAATGCTAGCAATAATATGATTATTATATTTGCTTTATTTTACGCCTCAAAGTTTCTAACCTAGCATTCAAAATAGGTTCTATTTTACTAAGCAATCCTCTTACACTCCTTAGATTCCTAGGAATAACTCTTTCAACAAAAAGCGATGTTAGTGAGGCCGCGTATAGAGCTGCTTTCACAACATTACCCTCACACATGTATTCTGTGGCGAAGGAGACCATGAAGAAATCTCCTGCACC
>Ga0180302_10000039_pt1 | contig 45436 bp, 48 predicted proteins | sample GuaBasSediGuay17_FD_121794 | JGI IMG/M metagenome (GOLD analysis project Ga0180302, IMG submission 121794) | Subseafloor sediment microbial communities from Guaymas Basin, Gulf of California, Mexico - Guay17, Core 4571-4, 12-15 cm | ecosystem: Environmental > Aquatic > Marine > Hydrothermal... | reverse complement strand
GTGTCAGGGAGGTATCCCACCATCATACAGTTACCAAAGCTCTTAGCCGTTCTAATACCTAGCATGAGATTCCTGATTATCGATTCACCTTCTACTAAGAACTCGTCTGGCTGAATATACCAGGGCCCTATCTTCAATCTCCCTTTCTTCACAAATCTTACAATCTCATCCCGCTTCTCTGGACGCACTTCTAGATAATCTTCTATAGGGGCAACTTGACCGTCCATCATAAATGAATGGAAATCCTTTCTCTTCTTAAATATCTCAAGCAATTTGTCAATGCACTGAACTAATCTATAGCGGTATTGGTCAAAAGTATAATACCATTCTCTATCCCAGTGTGTGTGGGATATAAGAACTATCTTTAACTTCTCGTCCATGAAAACAAAGAGTATCTTTACTCTAAAAAGTTTGATGTCCTGTTAATAGCCTATGCTAAATGTTAACAGTCATGCAGGAGATCCTTCAAGTATCCCCATAACACCACTTCTTATCATGGAAACTGCTATGCCTGCCAATATGAACGCCGTTATCTTGGACAACATATTAGCGCAGTTCTCCCCCAGAACTTCGACTACATAATCCGATTTTAAAAGTATGAACCATGTTATTAGCGAGTTCACTAGTATAGAAGCTAAAGTCGAGAGGATTCCGTAAACCTTGAAAGAGTACATGGCCGTACTGATGGCAGCAGGTCCGGCTAAAAGCGGTGTAGCTAATGGGACTAGTGCTATGTCTCTCTGCTCTCTGATTTTCATCCCTCCAAATCCAAGGATATTCTCGATGGCTACTAGAAACAATACCACACCTCCAGCTATCTTAAAGTCTTCAAGGGATATCTCAAAGTAATCAAATATTAAGTCTCCTAAGAAAGTAAAGAACAAGAGAATTAATGTAGCCAGTATTACTGATCGAGTTATTATACTCCTCCTCTTGGAACGGTCATAGTTCGAAGTTAGGCTGTAGAACAAAGGGACATTCCCTATAGCATCTAGCGTTACAAAGAGCATTATGGTGGATCTGACGAAGTGTTCTATGGTGAGCATACATTTCACCTTTACCTTAAACTGAATATTAAAGTTAGGAAGCCTAATTCACCACTTTGGGAGACTTAACTATCACTCTAATCGTGGGATCTAAATCCTTTATCGCTGTCACAACCCTCTCGATATCACACTTGCTTGCCCTCTCCAATTGGAGAACCTCAGCTAAATTCCTACTGGGCTCGAGAAATATTATAGCGACTATTCTGTCTCCTGTGCCGACTATGTATTCGTATGCATGCATTCGGACGTAGAAGTTATCTTCCTTCAATCTATACAGTAATTTCAACCTGTTCTCAAGTGTTACAAACCTTGACTTATTGATCATACTTATCAAGCCACTCATTTATCACTTCAATAAACTCACTGTCTCTGATTACTATGTAGCTTCTAGGAGGCCGAAATCCCTTTATGCGCTTCCTTAGAAGATCCAGACTCAAGGGACGCCTGAAGGTCTTAGGGGACTTAACCTCTATTACTAGAACCTTCCTTTTACCAATAACATAAGGCACGTCGAGGTCATTACATCCTCTGAGGAGTCCTCTCTTTATCAAACTCACTACCTCCTCTGAACTTAGCTCTCTGACATGTCCAGCTATGAACTTACCAGTAATAGACTTCACCGGAGCTGTTTCGTATAAAAGTATGTGATCTCCCTCAGCTATCATGAATAGCTTTCTTCTAAGCTCGTAAGCTTTGAATCTGCTGTATATTTGTCTAGCGAAGATAGGCTTTATTGACATCAATATTATCCTAGTCATGCTCCCTCAATGTCTTAGCTAGCAGCTCAGCAACTGAGACTACGCTTATTGGGCTTGGAACAGTATCCGTCGCTATAACATCATGAGCTCCAGCTCTGTATATTCTCTCAAGAGCATTACCTGCTAGTATGGCATGAGTGCAAGCACCAATAACCCTCCTAGCTCCCTGCTTCAAGAGCATCTTTATAGCTTCAGCCATAGTCCCTCCAGTACTTATGATGTCATCTACTATCACCACATCCCTTCCCTTAACGCTAACTTTGCGAGGAACTATTTCGACCTCTTCAGCTGATATCCTCCTCTTCTCTAATACATCGTAGTCGCACTCTAGTACAGAGGCAGCTCTCTTGGCCCACTGTTCAGACTCCTCATCAGGACCTATGATTACAGGGCTCTCAAGCTTATAATTGTTAGCCAAGTACCTTGCTATCTCATCCACGGCACTTATGTTCTCGGCAGGAATTCTAAAGACTTCTTTAATGCTTGAATACCTATGGAGATGCATGTCAACTGTTATTACCTTATCAACATTAGATTCTTCTATTAAGCGACTAACTATGTCCAGGCTAACTGCTTCACCTGGGTTAAATCTAGTATCCTGCCGAGCGTAAGGGAAGTATGGTATTACTCCTATGACTTCTTTAGCACCCAGCTCTTTTAATGTCCTTGATATAAATATAAACTCAATTAGATAAGAGTCGGGGTTTCTATACATCGACTGGATTAACGCTATCCTCTTACCTTCAACATCACCAAGAACTCTGACGTATCTCTCACCATCTGGAAACACCTTACTCTCAATGGGTATTATAGGGAATTGACCGACCCTGCTTATTTTATAGGCCAAATAGGTGCTTGCGCTTCCACCAATTACGTTTAACACAGCTTACTCACCCCGTGCCTTTAGGATGCTTAGTACGTCTTTAGCCATAGGATAACTCTTCTTATAAAGGTTCTCGTTAAGTCTAGGTACTAATGCCATTATTACAGCTTGCTCTGTTAAATTCTTTCTCGATACTAGCCCTCTAGTTAAGTAGTATATCGTGCCTACTTTCTCTCCTATTCTCTCAACACCAAATACCTTCTCCATGACCTCTTCCACTTCCTCTACCTCACCTCTTATGACTTTGAGCACTGCTTCTAACGGAAACTCAAAAGAGGGACTCATCCCTAAGGTCATCCTATTTAGCTCGTCCACTATCACACAAATCTCAGTCTTCAGGTATCCTGTAATAGTTCCAACAGCTTTAAATAAGCCAGCTTCAATGCCAACTCCATAGTCAGCGCTTTCTACCTTATCCCTAGCTGAAAGCGCTCTCTCTATAGCTCCCATTAACGTTTCTCGTAGAGATTTTGGCTGTTTAGATATAGATAGCGTCGGAGTGCACGACTTCACGTCTACTGAGTTAAAGAAGTAGTTAAATACTTCTCTTACCGCTTTGATTTTTAATGGATTCTCGGACCCAACAGCTACTATCATACAATAAGTTTGTTCGCACCAATCATATAAGCCATTCTCCACAAAGTGAGTTACACTAGCTTCTATTGGTAACAGTTCAGCATCAAGAGAACACATCAGATAATGTGTTTCTGTAATATTATTCAAATATTGAGGTAATATTTTCGTTGCAAACATAAACTTGCCTATTATAAAGTCCTCAGCCTTATTACCTAAGAGAGTTGATGACAATGACATCTATTAGAGCTGAGAGTTATGATGTACTGAGCAACATCTCCTTTATAGAGGAGTTTAATGCTAAAATTAAGAAACTATATGCTGATTATAATAGAGCGATAGCCGAGAATAAATATGAACGCGCTATTGAAGTAGGGATAGGTATATTGAAAGAACTGCTAGAGGTCGCTAGGAGTCACGTAATCTCAAACTTAAGGAGCATTGAAGTTAGAGGAATAGTGGAGGACATTCTAGCACATCATGAGAAGAACCTTGGATATGTTGAAGGAATAGAAGAGGCGATTAGTGAGTTGCCTCCCCTATACTCTTATGAAATGAGGGAGAGAGCAATTACAGCCCTCTCGTCGAGTATACAAGAACTCTTTAGCTTCATATTGGGTGCTCTCATGGTCATTGTTGATATATATTCATCCTCAGTCAACGTTCGCAATAGTAATAACTCTGATGAAATGAACTTCATTTAACTTTTAACTGGCCTTATTTCATCCTTCGGCGCAGAATCTATTGGCTCTAGGTACTTCCGTAGTACTTTAGGTATTATAACGGTGCCATCAGGCTCCTGGTTATTTTCTATTATTGCGGTAATGGCTCTAGAGGTAGCTATAGCTGTTGAATTTAGAGTGTGCACATAACCCTCGGCTGGAGCTCCCTTCACTTTAGCGAACCTTATATTTAGCCTATAAGATTGATAATCTGTACAATTGCTACATGATACCATTTCTCTGTACCTTCCTTGAGCTGGCATCCATGCCTCTAAGTCATATTTCTTAGCTGCTACCACTCCTAGGTCTCCAGTACATATGGCCACTATCCTATAGGGTATGTCTAAACCTCGCCATAATTCCTCAGCGTTAATGATTAGCTTCTCAAGCCAATCCCAAGAGTCCTCTGGCTTAGTGAAGACGAATTGCTCTACCTTGTTAAACTGATGTACTCTAAATATCCCCTTAGTATCCTTTCCATGGGCCCCAGCTTCTTTTCTAAAGCAGGGGCTGACTCCAGCGTACATTAAGGGAAGGTCATTTTCTTCTATCACCTCATTCATATGAAGTGCTGCTAAGGGGTGCTCAGCTGTAGCTATTAAGTAAAGGTCTTCCTTTTCAACCTTATATATCATCTCCTCGAAATCCTCGAAGCTTATGACACCTTCATATGGCCTTCTTCTTAGCATAAAGGGCGGCTCTACCACAGTAAATCCCTTTTTAGCTAGATAATCTAGGGCATACAACATTAGAGCGAAGTCTAGCCAGACTAGGTCTCCGAATAAGTAGTAAAACCGTGAGCCAGCTACTTTGGCTGCTCTCCTGGTGTCAGCCCATCCAAACCTTTCCACAGCCGTCGCGTGTCCTAGGGGTCTATAGTCGATGAGCTCATATTCCACTTCATTGTCTCCTATTTGCTTTAAGAACTGATCCAAGTACCCTTTCCACACCTTTGGCTTGCCGTAGAATCTTATTGGAACATTATCATTTTCATCCCTTCCTATAGGCACGGTTTCATGAACTATATTAGGGATGGATAAGAGTAATGTATCTCTCTTCTTTTTATATTCATTAACCAGAAGCTCGAAGTATTCGATCTCCTTTGATATCTCCTTGGCTCTCTCCACGGCTCTCTTCTTATCCTCACCCCTTAATCTACTAATTATTCTAGCTAGCTCGTTCCTTTCGTGTCTAAGTTCATCAAGCCTTCTTTGAACAGCTCTCCATAATTCATCGTACATCCTGGCTTCATCTACGACTCGCTCGTCGAGACCTCTTCTCCTCTGAGACCACTTTATCTTCTCAGGGTTATTTCTTAGGTAGTAAAGCATGCTCCACATAGCGTTCACCGAACACCTTTTTCTTTAAAATGTTGGAGTTGTTCTTTAGTTTTCCGTTTACACAAATTAAGAGGAGCTAAGCTAACAAGCAGCAGAGGAATGAGAGACTCTTTAACGACTCAGTATTCTTGGGGTCAGCTTATTGTAATGGTGGCTCCAAATTAATTCTCTTTTCCTTAGACAATCTAATCCACTTTAGGAATTCTTCTGACGGCGGTTTCTCTTCATATAATTTCTTTCTATTGGCCTCGAGTAGACTCTCTCGAACTCCTAAATATTCGGCTGCTGTCAGGACCTTATGACCCATAGTATCAGCTGCTTCTATGATTGGCTCCATGTGCTCTCGCCAATCAATGGCTCTTAGTGTGTGATGGCATAAAATGATCATTGGAACTGATAAAGCAATTAATTTCAAGCTAGCTATGGCTTTATCTATATCTGCTACAGGAACCTTAGTTCCAGCTAGGTAAAGTGGAGGGCCCCCTACTATGAGAATACTAGGAGAGTAGTTGAGAATTAGTGAAAGAGTTTTCTCAGTCATAGGTCCCTCTACATCCGAGGTGTAAACCACACTCTCGTCTTCATATTGAATCTTAATCATTAGTACATAGCCCAATCTCGTTCCTTCAGATCCATGGGGAACTGGTTCACTGACCTCTACTGTTGTGTTGCCAAACATGAACTTTGATGAATCGGCTATTTTGACCTCTTTAGCTATCTCCTTGACACTTCTCAAGAAGGCATGGCCTCTTCTCAGCTGACTTGGGTTTATGTTATGCTTCGGATCCTTTATCAGGAGGATTTTGCCCTCATAGATCTCTTTGTAAGTGTCCTCTTTGATCCATTCATACCAGCTACTAAAGTTGGGTGTAATATGATCATAGTGATAATGTGAGACAAAGATCACTGAGGATAGCTTAGCATAACGAATTACTTTCTCTCTTAAAGATTTAACAGCTTTGAACTCAAGAGGATGAGGTGGATAGCCAAACCTTCTGGGAGCGAGTGATAACCCTGCGTCTAGCAATAGCTTCACATCTGGAGTCTCAACGTAAAAGCACATGGATCTTACTCCAAGGCTCTCTTCAGCTATAGGGATTAACTTTATGAGTCCCAAGACTTCTCCCAGTACCAAGTGATGGTGTCACTTCATGTTTGAGACAGCCCTCACTATGTCGGTCTTCGTAACTATTCCTGAGAGCTCTTCCCTGATATCGAGCACTGGGAGACCGCTTATTCCATGTGATATCATTAGTTTTGCAGCCATTGCTAGGTCTTCTTCTTCGTGAATGGTTATCGGATCACTGGTCATTAAGTCAGCTACTGTCACGGCTATTCCTTTAGTGAAGAGCTTTCTAAGAGCTCTCTTAGGCATTCCTCTGAGTCCTCTCAACAGGGGTGCTATCAGTGTCAAGTCAGTTAGTGTGATTATTCCCACTACTCTCTTCCTCTCAACCACTACTAGTCTGCTGATATCTTTAGACATCATCAGTAGAGCTGCCTTAAACACTGAGTCATAAGGCCTTACCGTTACTACGGGGGAGCTCATGTAGTCCTTAACTAAGTTGAGTCCTTCGAACTGTGAGTAAAAACTACAGAGGTCAGTCTTCGTGACAATTCCAGCTAGCTTCTCGTCTTCGCTTACTACTATTATCGAGCTTATTCTGTTCTTTAACATAAGAGAGGCTACTTCAGGTACCGGATAAGTAGGCGCAACTTGTATTAGATTCTTACTCATTACTTCAGAGACTTTTACATCATCTAGCGCTCTTCCGCTAGCATCTTCTAATAAGAACTCTACTAAGTCCTTGCTAGTAATTATTCCGATCGGCTTATATTCTTCGTTAACTATAACAACTCTGTTAAGATTATGTCTTTGCATTAGCTTGTAAGCATCTAGAAGTGTATCATTAGCTGTTAGAGTTACGACTCTTTTAGACATCATATCTCTAACTAAGTAGCTATCCATGTGATCACTGTCATCTTCTCAACTTAATAAGACTTCTGATATTGTTAGTGATAATGTTCTAGATACATCCCATTTAGCATTCGAAGTCGTTAGCTCTTAGCAGACTAATTAACGGTTAAATATTAAGTTGAGGTTACACTAATCGTGAGCAGTATGCTATCCTGCATTAACGAAGCTACTACAATGCCTTACACTCTTGAGCAAGACCTTCGTGCCGCAAGCTTAGCTAAATTTAAGGCCGTGGAATTATGGGTATCTAAACTTAAAGACTTCTTGTCGAAGGAAGGTAAGAAGCGTTTGAAAGAGCTGCTTGACAATCTTGATCTCATAGCTCCTTCCTTATGCCCTTTTGGAGGATTCATTTTCTGCACGAAGCAAGAATTCAATAAGAGAGTTGAAGAACTCAAATACTTCCTCGATGTGGCTAATTACATCGATGCTAAATATATAATAGTATGTGCAGAGGGACTTGGAGGTAAAAGCTTTGAGGAAGCCAAGCAGATATACGTATCCAGGCTTAAAAAATTAAGCTCTATAGCTAGTGAATATGGAGTAAAGGTGGCTCTAGAGTGGTTTCACAAGCTACAACCTGCTATAGAGATAGTTAAGGCGGTCAATGATCGAAATGTGGGCTTGGTCATAGACACCTTTCATTGGTACAGAGGAGATGGCAATTTAAGCAGTCTTAGGGAGGTTCCTTCAGATAAACTTTTCTTTGTTCACATAAACGATTGCGAAGACCTCCCTAAAGAAAGATTAACAGACAGGAACAGACTGTTCTGTGGAGAGGGAGTTATTCCATTAACAGAAATCTTAAAAATACTTAAGGAGAAGAATTACGAAGGATATCTCTCTGTAGAGATATTTAGAGAGGAGTACTGGAAAATGGACATCGAGGACATAGCTAGAGAAGCTTACAGAACTTTAGTTGATGTAGCCTTGAGGTCAGGAGTTTCTATTCTCTAAGACCACTCTTAAGTGTCGGGAGTCTCACCAATACTCGGGCTCTTCACTCTCTCTAACCGTTGAAGGAGAGTCGCTTATATGTCTCCATAGTCCTTTTCTAAAACTCACAGCTACTATGCCTAGTTCATCTATCACATAATCGCTGAGTAAGACTTCATCGACATGGGGGTTAACAACTAGAGTGCAGGGAATGTTACTCTTTACCTCTTCACCAGCTATTAGTTGTATGCGAGCTCGCACATTGAGAAGGTATAAAGTAATCTCGCCTCCAGCAGTGACAGCCTCCTCGCTCTCCACTTCACTAGGTGGAGGCCAAAGGTCTAATGCTCTTGCTAGAGCAAGAGGTACACAAACGTCTGGTCTGTCGCTTTCGAATCCTGAGTTCACTAGAGCCGAAGTTTCAATGGCCTTCTTGTCCACCATTATCTTAACTTTTACTCTAATTCCCATTCACTCAACCCTCACGTATCTAGCTTTTTTCCCTATTCTCTTCATGTATCCTATGAACTTGATTCTCCTCTTCTTTCTGCGCAATCTCTTTAGCTCTTGAATAAGTTTAACTGTTTCCTCTGCTTTCATCACTTACAATACTCGAACTAAAGTTATTAAAGCTGCTGTTAACATTCATCACCCATCTTATTAGTAAAGGATACCTTTACTGTTAGTGAGTCTCTAGGGCACTTAGTTAGACATGTTAAGCATGTTGTACATGATGCATATTCATGTTCTGTAGGTTTTTGAATCTGTAGCCTCAAGGGACACGTTCGTAGGCATAGGTTACAGTGAATGCATTTACTCTCATCGTTAACTACTCTAAGGAGTTTAAAGCGTCCGAGGATCATATATAGTGCTCCGTGAGGACATAAACCCAAACACCAGATATTGGTTAGTGAGATGATAAACAGAGATACTACTAGATACAGTAGCAGAGACATATCGAGAGACATCACGCTAAGTCCTAGAATCACTCTGTAGAAGGCTCCTAGGGGGCATACAAGGCAATATATGGGATAGTTGGTTAAGTAACTCACGAATAGAAGGGTTACTAGTGAGACCATAGGTAGAACCAGTATAGCTTTTCCGCTTATGTGGAAGACAAGCCTCTTTAATCTGAGTTTAGAATTTATTAGACTTCTTGCTAACCCTAAAGGACAAATCCATCCACAAATTGCTCTCCCGAAGATTAATACAATTAACATTGGAATGACTATTGATAAAGTAAACGTGCCCAAGGCTGGATGGTTAATTAGTAATAATTGTAAAGCTAGTATAGGACACATTAAGCTTATACCCAGAATTGTGATAAGACTACATGCCGTTTTGAGATAAAGCATTGTTACTATGATTATAATAAATATCATTAACCTAATTAATAAAAGGTTAGACTTAATGACTCTCCGAAACGAGATCATGATTAATCCCTTGGTATAACTCTTCTCGCTCCCTTGGAAGTTAATACTAGAGCTTTTGGAGCTGCAGGACAGGCATTGACACATCTTCCACAACCAATGCAAACATCCGGATTGAATTCAGGAACCTTGACTTTAATGAACTTCCCATGCCTCTCTACAATTATTTCCTTTACAGAAATTGCACCGTCAACTGGACATGTCTCATAACAGACTAGACAACCTCCCTTTCTAAATGCTATACATCTCTCCTTAATCCATTCAACGGAGCCTAACTTTATCTGATGAGGTTCAACCCACACTAAAGCTTTAGTTGGGCATGCTTTAACACAGGGCAAGACTCCTTCACACTTACCAAAAAGCGCCTCACAAGGGGCTTTAATTGGATTAACTTTAGGCGTGCCAACTAAGCTGAGCCCGTCCAGGTATCCGCAGGTCTCAAGGGTCCCAGAGCCATCAGTAGAACAGGCTGCTACACACTTACCGCATCTAATGCACTTATTCAGAAACTCTTCCTCAACTATTGCTCCTGGTGGCCTAACGACCTTGCTTTCCTTAGGTAACCTAAAGAAGAGTTTTGCCAATGTCCCCATCACCACAGAGGCTACTATTATTTTGATGAATTCTCTACGATTTAGTCTAATCATGTTAGTCTAGTTCCTTCTCAATTAACTTTATCTTGTCTACTTCCATTACTCCAACTCCTAACCCTGCAGCTTCCTTAAGATATGGGATGTTGTAGGCCCTTTCTAGAGGCTTATCTAGGCCTTCCAGTTCAAATATAATCTTTGAACCTATTAGGTCGACTGCTACGGGATCTCCAGAGGCTAATATTGTATTCGTTTTAACCATCTTGCCCCTACCTGGACCGCTTACCGTCATAACATGAGTCGCATCCACTATACAGAGATCTGGTTTAAAAACAGTATTGAGGTCAGCAATGCATTGATGTAAATTTAAATCGTGAAATAGTCCTTTCTCGCTGTCTGGTAGAATTCCCATCATGTTCTTCAAGGAGATCGTCGTAACGGCTTCAACGTGCCTTTTCAACTTAGGTATTGATATTATCACATCAGCATCATATATCTCCCTATATGTTGAAATCTCTTTTAGCAACTTACCTCGAGTCTTGACTTTAACCACATTCTTGGACTTTTTAAGGTCTATTAACTCTATTTCGTACTTTTCTGCTACTTTAGCTATTCCAGTAGCGTTGAAGTTAAATGTTGTATCTCTTCCTCTAACTGCACTTTCAGCGATGACTATCTTCTTAGGATTTGCCTCTTTGACTACTTCTATTACTGCTGCTAGGACTTCTGGTGTCGTAACTGCATCTATGTTACTAAATCCGACGTTAGGTTTAAGCAATACCACATCATCGCTCTTAATTAGCTTGTTGATACCACCTAGTAGGTCAACAGCTACCTTAACTGCTTTCTTTACGTCCTTACCTCTCACTATTGAGACTAAAGGTTTACCATTCTCAACAAATACATTCTCTTTGACCTTTCTTTCTAATATCTCAATCTCAGCTGGTCTTTTGAGACGCTCCCACACATGCCACACCATGCCGATCCCTATCGCAACAGCAGCACCACCTATCAACATTTTTATGAAATCTCTTCTTGAAATTCTCTGTGGCGGATTCATATTCTCACACGTTCAATAATCTCTTTGAGAAACATCCTCTCTAGCTGCTCTTTAATGAACTTACTCAACACTATAATCATGACGAATGCACAGAAAATAAGTGCCATCACCTTCAATAACTCACGACGTGTCTCGTCCAATTAACCACCTCTTCCCTCGGATTCATTCCTCTCTTCAAGCCTTCTCTTTAGTCTAGCTAGTTCTTCTTCTAGCTCTTTTATTCTCTTTTTTAGTTCTTCTTCACTTTCTTCACTTTCAGCGACTTTAGTGCCATATAAACCTTCTCTAAACGCTCTAAAAGCTTCACCCAGCTCCTTTGCTAGGTCTCTTATCTTTCCTCTGCCCAATAGGTTGATGAGTATGAATATTAACAGAAGACCTATTGCAAGATCCAATAAGGACATTGTCTCTACCCTTTAACTACTTTCGTCATAACCTTCGACAATATTACTCCTAGCTCATATAAAACTATTAATACAAGGACGACGACCAAGTCCAAAATTGTCGTAGTCCTAGGAGTTAGAAAGACCACACCAATTATTGCCAAAATTGTATAAGCAATAGCTCTGTTCTCTTTGTAAAAAGAGGGATCATAGAAGTTTAGTAACACTGGCAGAGTCATCGCCAAGGGAGTATTGAAGGCTAGACCAAAGCTCAGCATTAAGATAAGCGTCTGTTCAACTAAGCTCTTTAGAGAAAAGAATTTAACCGAACTTGCTGGGAATATTTCGAAACAGACTCTGTACATTAATGGCAAAACTACTCTAAATGCAAATAGTGAACCTAAGATGAATAGAGCAATCGAGGAAAGGACGTAAGTGTAAAGTATTTTCTTCTCGTGAGGATAAAGCGCCGGAAGTACGAATTTGAAAACCTCGTAGATAATTATGGGTGCAGAAAGAACCATACCACATACAAACGCTAGTTCGAACAGTACTATTAAGTTTTCAAAGGGACTTAGGATTACCACCTTAACTCCCTCTGGAACCAAAACCTCGAATACTGAGATCACGTAAGGGGTTAATGGTAAACTCAATATTGATAAGAGTATGATAGAGAAAAGACAGATATACGTTCTATTGAGTAATTCCTCTACATGTTCCGCAAAGCTTAACCTTTTATGCTCCATTAAGTCCACCAGAGACTTATCTTGTGTTGCTTCCTTACTAAGGAATTATAACGTATTCACTTTAATGCATTGAGCTTGCAAGCGTGAAGCTAGGCCTGAACGTCGAGTTGACCTACAAGCTTATTAATAAAGGACTGAAAACAATCCTCAAGAGAATCGATATAGGGTAGCGTTCGGTGGTGACCGTGACAGTAATCATTCATGGTTGGGTAAACAATAAAAGAGAAGTTGGAGGTATAGTGTTCCTCGAGGTATTACATGGATTGAGTTTAAGACCCATAGTAGTCGTCGCTAAGAGGAATGAAAACGAAACTCTTTGGAGAGTTGCCAGAAAAATTAAGGTGGGATCAGCTGTAGAGGTAATTGGAGAGTTCAAGGAAAAGTCAATAAGTAAGAGAGGTAAAGAGTTTCGTCCGGATTCTTTAAAAGTGCTCTCAGAACCATCAACTAAGCTTCCAGTTGACGTTACTGGAAAAACTAGAGCTCTTTTAGATACTAAAATCGAGTATCGGTACTTGACTTTAAGACTTCCACGAGAAAGAGCTATCTTTAAAGTGCGTGCTACTCTGATTAAAGCAGCCAGGGAGTTTTTCGAGAGAAACAGATTCCTAGAAGTACACACTCCAAAAATATGTGGAGCTGGGGCTGAAGGGGGAGCTACAGTCTTCTCCTTAGACTACTTTGGAAATACAGCTTACCTCTCTCAGAGCCCTCAACTTTATAAACAAATGTTAATAGCCGGAATCCCACGAGTCTACGAAATAACTCCATATTTCAGAGCCGAGAAGTTTGATACTCCTAGGCACCTAAATGAAAGCTGGGGTATAGACGCAGAGATAGGCTTTATAAGCGGAATGGAGGATGTCATGAAGGTGCTTGAGGATCTCATAGTACATATAGTGAATCAAGTATTGAAGGAGTGTGAGGAAGAAATTTCACTACTGAGTTCTGATATACCCAAGCCCAAGGCTCCGTTTAAGAGGATAGAGTATAGTGAAGCTGTGGAGGAACTAAAGTCTGAAGGACTAGATATAAAATGGGGCGAAGACTTGGGGACTACAGAGGAAGCCAAGTTAGGTGAAATAATGAAACAGGAGGGGCATGACTTCTATTTCATAGTTAGATACCCCTGGGATGCTAAGCCGTTTTATATAATGAGGGACGGAGATCTGTGTAGATCCTTCGACTTAGATTGTAGAGGTTTAGAGCTAGCTTCAGGAGGTCAGAGAGAGCATAGATATGATGAACTGGTTAAGAACATGATAGATAAGGGCTTGAATCCAGAGGACTTTAAGTTCTACTTAGAAGCTTTTAAACATGGCATGCCACCGCATGGTGGATTTGGTTTGGGAGTTGAGCGCTTGCTAATGAAGTTGCTCGGAGCTAATAATATAAGAGAAGTAGTCCTCTTCCCTAGAGACAGGCGTAGATTAGTTCCATAAACCGAAGAGTTCAATCAAGAGTTTATCACTTCATATATCTAGCAATGAAGCGTTCTATACGATTGAACGCTTCTTCAAGCATGCTTATTGGTGGCAAAAGCACCGACCTGAAATGCTGCTCTCCATACTTTCCAAAGCCTGATCCGTGGACTACTAGCACATATTCCTCTTTGAGAAGCCTAAGCACGAACTCTCTATCATCACGCCATCCCTTACTCTTCGGTATCTTAGGGAATATATAGAAGGCGCCTTTAGGCTTTACAACTTCAATACCCGACATCTCAGATAGTCGTTTATAAGCGTAGTCCCTTCTTTCTTTAAGCTTTCCTACAAGTTCTGGTATGTGTTTGTCGACCTCTTTTAATGCAGTTATAGCGGCTTTTTGTACAGGAGTTGATGCAGAGAGTCTTGTCCTAGCTATATTCCTCAATGCGTCAATTATATCAGCCTTGACTCTTTCATTTGGACTCATAACATAGAGGTAACCTAACCTCCATCCTGTCATTAAATAGGCTTTCGAGAAACCATTAAAAATCACTATTGTGACATCCTTGGCGAGAGACGCAACGCTCTTAAAGTTGCCTTCAAATACTATCCTGTCGTATATCTCATCTGATATAACTAGTATATCGTGCTCAGCAGCTATGTCTAGTATTCTTCTAACTGCTCCTTCATCGTATACGGTTCCTGTCGGGTTGTTTGGATTTATTATCACAATAGCCTTCGTCTTCTCAGTAATCTTTTTCCTCACATCATCGGCATCTGGAGTCCATTCATTTCTTTCATCACACTTATAGAATACAGGCTTTCCTCCGTAAATGCGAACAACTATCGGGTATAAAGGATAGGAGGGTCCTGGAAGTAGAACTTCATCTCCTGGATTTACGGAAATTGCGAAAATGAAGTTTATAGCCTCTGATACTCCTTGGGTTACTATAATGTCATCGGCATTGATCCTCACACCATTTACTTTTCTTTCTCTTTCGGCTATAGCTTCTCTAAGCTCATAGTCTCCTTCAGACAGGGAGTAGTAATTATGACCTTCAAGGACGGCCTTGTAAATGGCCTCTTTAACTACAAGCGGCGTATCAAAGTCGTATTTAAGCGGGTCTCCAATATTTAAATATATTACCTTGAGTCCTTTGCGCTCCAATTCACGTGCTAGAGGAACGAACTCTCTGATGGCATAGCTTATTTCATTAACTCTATTAGCTAAGGAAAAGGGCATCCTCTCACTCATTTACAATAGACAAAGTCTTGTTATATAACCTTTTGAATAGAGGTCATGAGTTAATGATTTCATTACGTGTAGTGTGTTAGGCTTTGTGAGTTTTCATTCTATCCAATCTCTTTTTCAGCTAGTTTCATTAAATGTTTCTCTGGTAACCTTCTCCTCTAGCATCTAAATTAATTTTATCACGTGCGTGTAAAAGAAGCCGCAACAGTTCGAGCAAGTTGTTTTAGTTATTTTTGAGTCGAGACATAAAGACAGTTTTAGATGTTATGCCGGAACTCTTGCTCTCTCGGAAGGGATCCGTAGTTATTACATTCAGCTGACTCTCTTTTCATCAACTTTCAGCTAACCCTTTGTCTTCATGTCCAGTATACTCTTTTGGCAGTTTCCTATAAAAATCTTTCAACGGCCAGGCGTTTTTAGCTTGGCATCACATAGCTGACCTATCCTACTTCTTCATGGCCTTCACTACACCTCTAAATGTACTTCTCCATCGAAGTTTCTCTACATTTCACCGAAATACTCACCTCTATAGGCTATTGACTCTTTCGATAGCCTTAGGAAGATCAGCTGTAGTATCCTAGCGTTCTTCTTAATCCATATTCCATTGGGGTTTCCTACCACAAGTAGAGAAACACTTCTCCCCCTATAACCTGGATCCCATACTGCTGTCACCATGAAGGCTCCCATGCGAAGTAAACTGGATCTAGGCTTGCCTATGGCTATAAGATTTAGTGGCATGTTTATTATTTCATTATATTTAATCAAATAAAAACCTGGTTTGAGAAAAACCCAATTATTGTCATTAAAAGGAATTAGTTTAAGTTCTGAAAGCTTCCTCTCCTGATTAGTGAAGTCGATTTTGCCGCATGAGGCGAACGTGAATATCTCCTTAACCGTTAAGTCCACTCCAGCTGGTTGTAACTGCTTATTTACGTCTATTAGGCCCTCTATCAGAGGCGGTGAAGATTTTAAGAGTTCTAGTATCTCATTTCTGGTCAGTATCATCTTATCACTCCTCAAATTTCCCTTGAGATAGATTTCTTTAGCTCTTAAAATAGTCCTAACAAGGCTTGCTGAAATCCTGTAGCAGGTTTTCAGAACAGCTTGAGACTATGTATCAAAGAGGAGAAAAGTATATAATGGCCAAGACTTTATTTTTGAAAAGCGAACGAGGTGAGCAGTGTGTCAGCACAGGAAGGAGTGATCTTAGTAGGTCAGAAAGCAACACCAAACTATGTATTAGCAACTGTAACTCAGTTCAGTCAGGGAGCCACTAAAGTCATTATAAAGGCCAGAGGGAGAGCTATATCCAAAGCTGTTGATACTGCTGAGATGGTTAAGCGATTTTTACAGAATAGAGTTGAAGTGCAGGAAGTGAAGATAGGCAGCGAGAAAGTGGGAGAACCTGGCAAAGAGAGAACTGTATCAACTATAGAGATAGTAATAGCTAGGAAAGAGTGAACTTCGCTGATAACAAAATATTTTTTATCAAACAATAAACTTTAATGCTTTGTTTAAAGCCTCCTTAATTCCAGGAGTTACATCGACCTCTGATACTGGAGAGGGTATTGTGTTAGTTGCAACAATTTTCTTCACGCCAGCCTTCCTTACCTTCTCATAAGCGCCTCTTACTAGTAAGGCGTGAGTACAAGCAGCGTATACTTCTTTCGCTCCCCTATCCAGAGCAGATCTAGCCGCAAGAGCTATTGTTCCTCCTGTGCTTATTATATCATCTATAATGATAACTACCCTATCCTCTACAGGGAGTTCTCTAGGGAGCGCTCTTACCTCCCCAGTTACTCTATCTCTAAACTTCTCGATATAATCGAAGTCCGCTCCTAAGATCTCAGCAGCTCTCCTAGCTCTCTTCAGTCCTCCTTTATCGGGTGAAAGTACCAAGACATTTTCAGTCGCTCCGTGGAGAATTTCGTGCTTAACGTAATCTATTAGTGCCGAAACGGCTGATGTGTTAATTAACGGGATCCTAGAGTATTCCACTATCTTCTCGCTATGCAAGTCCACTGTAATTATGCAATCCGCTCCGGCACTTTCAATAGCTTTCAACAGAGTTTTTACACTTATAGCTTCTCCTTCTAAAAATTTCTTATCTTGTCTGGAGTACGCTAAGTAAGGCACTATTGCTATCACTTTTTCGGCTCCTAAATCCTTAGCTGTGTCTATCATCAATAATAGCTCCACAAAGTGCTTATCCTGAGGAGGATAAAGAGACTGAACTAGTAGAACAGTCCCTGTCAATTTAGGAACAGGGTATCTAATGTAAGACTCATCATCTGGAAACAACTTGTGCTCTATCTTTATGTGCTCCGCTTTTAATAACTCAGCTAGTTTCTCATCTATTTTATTTGAAGCTGGACCTCCTATTACTATCGTCTTGATCACCCCGTACTTAAGATAGAACGCCAGGTTAATATTTAAGTCAGTCCTCCATAACTCTAACGTGGAGGGCTATGTTATTTAGAGCGCTAGCTCTTCTAGCACTGGTGACAACTACGGCCCTTATAATACAGCCAGTAGAGGAGCGAATAGTCACTTTTAAGCTCGTAAGTGAAAGAGGCGAAGTTAAGAACTTTCTCCTTCTAGTGTTCAGACGGGGAGATAGGAAGCTGATATTGGCTGTTAAAGTTCTCGAGGGAAGTACAATTTCACTATCATTAAGTGAAGAATTCGAATACGTAGTGGGCGCTTACACTAAGTTCGACAATATTGTTTATGCTGGCTATAAGAGAGTCTCAAGGGGAGATAATGAAGTTGTGATAGTACTAAAACCTCTCCCAGAGCTTGTAAGACGCTTGACCAGAATCGTACTAACAAGCAAGAAGCCTCTAACAATCATGAACGTAGAGCTTTTAGTACCTTATTTAGGAGTTATAGAGAAGCTAAAAGTTAGCAACCAGACAGTATATGTGCCTTCCGTGCCTCTTGTAATGATTCGTAAGGAAGGGGCTTTAACATACTACGGCATTTTCTTACCCGGGGATAAGGAGATCAAATTAGTCTCAACTCAAGAGGCTAAAAGTGAAACTTTAGGGCTTGCAGCAGCCATGAGAGCAGTAAGAGAGAGCCAAGCCGGTTTTAGGCCATTAGTAAAGGAAGTGAATTTGCTCAGGATAGTAGCCATAATCACTATATCCTTATTAATAGCTTATGTATCATATGTCACAGCTAGAAGGTATGTGAAGCAACAGGTATAAGTTTAGGTTAAACATACGCTTAGGTTGTGAGGATGGTAGGAAAGAGTGCTATGCGTTTAGAAGGCACTACTCTAAAGGTATATAAGTTCATGCTCGTTCATAGCAAACCTGTAGGGGTCAGAGAGCTCCAAAGAAAGTTGAAATTAAGCAGCCCAAGTGTAGCTGCCTATCACTTAAGCAAGCTTGAGAAATTAGGGCTCATTGAGAAAAATGCTGACGGTAAGTATGTCGTTAAGAGGCATGTAAGGTTAGGCATGATTAAGGATATAATGATAATCGGAAGAGTGGCCTTCCCTCGTTATGTTTTCTATGCTGTACTCATGTCATCCCTTACGATATCATACTTTTACTTGATGCTCGTGGCGCTCAGTGAGGCTTATTTAGTAGGCGCACTTATCGGAGTCTTAGCTTGCATAATTTTGTGGAAAGAGGCTATTAACTCACTTAAGTACTAAATTAGTTCAGTCGAGTTTTCCCCATAGTCTGAAGTTATATTCCAGTTCTCTCGCTAAGTTTTCATGTTAGGCTTACCTGCTTAATATTCTATCCAGTTCTGTATCACTCACTACCTTCGCTATCTTCCAGTACGATATTCTACCCTTAGGTATCTGACTCACCAATCCTTTACTGCGTAGTAACCTGAGGGTTTGATATAGTGTCGCGTAGTCTATGTTAGGCACTAATGCTATAGCTTTCATTAGTATCTCAGAGGTTGGCTTTTCCTCCTCGAATTCGGCTAGCATGTGATATATCTTTTTTGCTCTTTCTATTGTGGATCTTAGTCTCCTTCTACCCATAACTTCTTTCACCTCTAAAAAAGATTATGTATTTTACTTTTAAGTTTTTATAGGTACAGAAGTGGCTTATGATCTTGAAATATTTATAGTTCTGTTAGAACTTCTATTCAACTCCTTCACTATTACTTCTCGTAGAACCTATGCAATGCTTTTACGACATCCTCTACATTATTCACTAGAGCTAGGTTCTCATAGAGGTCTTCGCTATACTCGCTTATTCTTTTGTCGTAGAATCTCCTATCTAGTACTACCACAACAGCTCTATCACTTCTAAACCTTATGGCTCTGCCTGCAGCTTGCCTCACCTTAGTAACAGCCGGTACTAGAAACACTATGTCCCAAGCTTTACTCTTATCTCCTAACTTCCTCATCAGGATCTCTAGGAGGTATCTATTAGGAATGTTGGGTTCAGGGAAGGGCATACCTGCGATTATTACTGCACTTACCAGACTCTTCTTACCTTTAATGAATTCAACTCCTTCAACTACCTTTCCTCCTGCTACAGCTAGTATTAGCAGTTTATCAGCTATGCTCACTAGCTTCTCAATATCTTCAATCTTAGTGTCTTGTCTCTCTACAACCAGGTTTTCAAGTGTTAGATATATTCTCACGACTTTCATTACGTCATAGGAGGGAAAGACAGCTAATAAAACGCCCTTGGGAACAGCATCATAAATAGCGTCTATGTAATTTGCGATCTTCTTGTACATGTACTCACTTCTCTCACTATACCTGGTAGTTACGTCGCTACATACAAGAACTAGTCTATTTTCCTTTGGAAGGAAGCTTCGAATTCTACATTCAATAATTCTATTATCAGGTATGCCCAACATTAGGCTTAGATAGTCTTTAGGAGGTAGGGTACCACTCATCAAGATACAGGAATGTAACTCATTGAAGAGATCTCTGGTCTCATGAGCTGGAATCAAACATTTGTTGTGAAGTTGCGCGACTCCGTCTTCGAGGTTCATGTAAAGGACATGACTCTCACCTCCCTTGTATACACTATTTATAAATAGGTATACATTGAACGCATAGGACTTCATGCTACCCTCCCTTAAGTATTTGGCAACAAGCAATCTTCCTATTAGCTTCTCAGCTTCAGCAGGCTTGGCAACATGCGCTATAAATTCTTCAGTTGATAGTAGTCGTTCTCCCTGATTCAGTCTACTTCTCTTCACTCTCTTAATGAACATCCTAAGGCTAGTGATCATTCTGCCGAGAGTCTCTAGCTCATATCCTTTGAAGTATCCTCTGATCTCCCTCATAGCTCTTTGAACAGCAACTTCGCTAATCGAGTAACTGTACATGTCAGATAAACTATTAGGAAGATTATGAGCTTCATCAATTATTACAATTAGATCCTTAACACTTAATCCCAACGGACCCAGAAAGTTCTCCCTAGTGCGTTCGTCGAAGAGGTACCTATAGGTTCCAATTATAACATTGGCTCGCTTGGCTAGTGCTCTGGCAACTTCGTAGGGACATAAACCAGCTCTCTTCGACATTTCTATGAAATCTAGGGGACTTGTTGAGTGTGAGATTATAAAGTCTGCCTTACTAAGCTCCATGTCCATAGTTCTCTTATAATACTCACAGAAGCCTCCTTCTCTGAGGAACCTGCACTGATTTAAAAACTCTTCATAACCTAAGTGCTCAATGTTCTTTAGCGCGCACATCTCCTTTTTATTCCTGAATACGCTAACTCTCAAGTTAGCACCTCTCCTAATAAGCCTCCTTAACTCCCTGAAGGGAGCCTGAGCTTGATTTTTCGTCCTAGCTAAGTACAGGATTGTTTTGTCATTTTCTAATGCTGCTTCTAAAGCACCTATTAGCACAGCTATGGTCTTACCGGCTCCTGTAGGATATTCAACAAGAACTATATTCCCTCGCTGTGTGGACTCGTATATCTTCTCAGCTATCTCTTTCTGCCCGATTCTCCATTCTCTGTAAGGAAATGACTCGAATAGTCTCATGGTGTTCTCACAGGCGTATTTGCTAAACCTTCACGCACTATTTCATATACTTTTTTCTTAAGCTATTAAGCAGAGAAGTTCAAATAAATTCTTCTGAAAGACTAGAAATAGTGAGCGGTGAAAGCTATTGTTAATTGAAGAAATTCCCATCGAATATGGTAATGAAATTGACGTATTCAAAGAGAAGGATATCCTTAGTACTGGAGACGAACGATTGGACGAGTTCCTGAGCCTTCAACGAGGAATTCCCATAATGATTGCTGGGCCAGCTTATACTGGCAAGACTACATTGGCTATATCCCTATCCCTGGAGACTTTATTGAAAGGTGGTAGAGTTTTCTACGTAGACTCAGAGTATGGTGTCATAGGGAGTAGGGTAGCTCAAATGTGCAATGTTAGGCGTATGAGCCTTGACTTGGTCAAGAGAAGAATGAGAATATTAAGAATCAATGAGCTCAACGAATTATCTAAGTACTTGAAGTATGCTTGCGCTGAGTATGATTTAGTGGTCATTGATAGCATAAGCAGACTTATATTGAAGAGTTCTAGAGCTAGTACTAACAACTTAGAGTCCCTAGAGAGGCTAATAGCTAAAGCTTATGGAATCTTGTGTGAATGCGTGGCCACGCTCGCTGAGAGGAATAGAACGTTAGTAGTAGTTAACGAGATAATCCCTAAGGCTGAGAGCGGAGAGGCCTTCTACACATTAAAAGTATCTCTAGCTAGGTTAGCTGTCCTAACTAAGATAATAGTTTGTATGATAATGAAGGAAGGTAAGCGGTTCCTTTACTTAGAAAGACATCCATTTAAAGCCTCAGTTTACGAAGAACCAGTATTTATAGAGTATAGAATTACCGGAAAAGGACTCGAGTATGTAGGTAAAGCATACGTAAAGAAAGGTGTGGTGCGGTATCACGTCGACATATACTAAATACTATGATAAACTAAGGCATTTCATTGAGCATATAACTCAACATGATGTAAACTAACTCTCTCATTTAAAAAGGAAAAGGAGAAAAAGTATAAGCGTTGAAAGATCACGATATTTTAATCCTCGTCTCTTCTTTAATAGTCCTTAGGACGTACATAGTTCTCGTTGAGAGTATGCCATCTATTGAACCTATCTTATCTAGAAGCCTAGCTAATTCCTCTCTGCTGCCTACTCTTATTTTCAAGATGGCATAATACTCTCCGGTAACATCATAGATTTCATAGACATCTTCGAGTTCCTTCAACTGCTCTAAGACTTCGTTAAACTTCTTTGGATCGGCTGTTATAGCTATTATAGCTACTATACCCTTCCCTACTTTCTCAGGGTCTACTATTGCTTGAAATGCCTTTATAACTCCCCTCTCTCTAAGCCTCTTTATCCTTAGGTGTATCGTCGCTTCACTAACTCCTAGCTCCTTAGAGAGCTTGGAATAAGGTGTTTTTGCATCCTTTTGAAGCAATTCTAGAAGTTTTTTATCTATCCTGTCTAACTCTGTACGAACCACCATCTCACCTAATTTTTCTTAATCGAGCTGCGCACTCCACTTAATTTTGTTAAAAAAGATATATTAATCCCTAATAAAATTTTTGTTAAATACCCAGATGAAATTATGACTTTTTTCTTAGGTAGTTGAAAGTATTTTATCTCATGACCTAATTAATTAATAAAGATAGACCAAAACACATATGCTTGAACTTACCATCAGAGTAAGGGGTGTCGGCTTTGAGTAACATCGATGAAGAAAGAGTCATATTCTTCGCTCCTGGGGAAAGTAGATTGAAGAGGCAGATTAAGAACGGGATTAAGAGAACACTAATGGTTATTGTTAGTCCTTTCACGACGTATGAAGAGATAAGCTTAGAGCCAGAGTTCATTGGACCTTCTATCTTGATACTGCTAAGCATTTTGTTCAGCTTCTTAGACAGATACTCCTTATTCATGTGTACCTATTATTTTAGAGCCAATTTGACAGAGATCAGCGGGCCTAACGTGACTACTATTGAGGGATACTTCGTAGTAAACTACGTCAGTAATCAGACAGTCACGTTGAGCGAAGTTAAGCTACTTTCCTCTTTAACAGTCTTAATGAACTCGATAAGTCCATTACTCCTAATGACCTTATTCGGTCTTGCCATGAGGCTAATACCTCTCTGTTTGATATCCTACCTGCTTACATCCATTATGAAGGGCATGACTAGAGGTATCCTACCTGGTATCTGCTATACATTAAGTCCTCTGGTAGTGCAGCAAGCGGTGAACATTATTTTAAAAAGAGTTTATCTTTCAAGTCTGAAAGGTGTAATAGTAATTTTACCTAAAGATATTAGTTTTGCCAGAGATGAGAAGTTGATCTTAAACGCGATCAATTTATGGTTGACTACTCAAACCAGTTACTTGCAAATTGCCTCATTAATCAACTGGTTCTTTATGCTCTGGCAACTCGTATTACTCGTGGCTTTGTTTATGGGAATAGGAAAGTTTGGAGCTGTGAAAGCAATAGCTTTGACAATTGTTGCTTATGTTCTAGTATCAATAGCACTCATGCCAATGTATACAACAATACTAGGTGGTTAGAGAAGACTTTATTACCCTCCATAGTAAGCATCTACTGGGTGTCTCTATGTCTCTATGGAAATTGAAAATAACCATGTATTCCACACTAGCCTTAATAATCGGGCTAACGACATTGATATTCCTAGCCTTGCTAAACGCTATGGGAGTAACTCTCGGACTACTACCCCTAATAGCTATAGTAATATTGTTCAACTTAATTCAATGGCTTGTAGCTCCGTACATAATAGAGGCCTTATATAATGTCAGAGAAGCAGATCCTATTAGGTATTCATGGCTTCATGAGATCGTAGATAAACTTTCTAGAAAAAGCGGACTGAAGAAGCCCAAAGTAATGATAGCAGACATGCCTATACACAAGGCCTTTGCTTATGGCTCTCCTCTAACTGGCAGCAGAGTAGGCGTGACTAGAGGTCTTTTAGCTACACTAAGCAGAGACGAAATAGAAGCAGTAATAGGTCATGAGCTTGGACACGTAGCTCACAAGGATATGACAGTCATGGTGTTAGTTTCACTGCTTCCAGCAATATTGTACTACATCGGCTATTCTCTAATGTACGTTCCTAGCCGCAGAGACGAGGATGAAGGAGGGAACTTAGCAGTAATCGGCATACTCTTATTATTAGCTTCCTTCATCCTCAACCTATTCGTTCTAGGATTAAGCAGACTCAGGGAGTACTATGCAGATAGGCACAGTGCATCAATTGTGAGCTATGGTGCAAGAAAGCTTCAATTAGCACTAGCTAAGATCGTCCAAGCGACCGATAAAATTATCCGTAGCGGTTATGTTGACTTAGGAAGGTATAAGAGCTTCAGAGCATTGTTCATATCAGACCCCTCTAGAGCCTTCTCAGAAGCTCGAGCACTTTCCTACTATAGGAGGGACTACATGCTAGTTGAGAGGTTAAAGAGAAGGAAACTAACAACATTAGACCTCATCGAGGAACTCTTCTCAACGCATCCAAACATAGTCAAGAGGCTTAAAGCCTTAGACCAAGTAGCTGCAGAGCTAGGACAGGCTTAGGGGGAATACATGTTACTTTATGAGTACGAGGGAAGACGAATCCTGGAACTCTATGACATAACTATGCCTAAAGGATATTTAGCGAGTAGTGCTAAAGAGGTCGCGACCTACGTAAAACTGTTGGGAGGAAAAGCCTTCTTAAAGGCTCAAGTATTAGGCACTGGCAGAGGGAAGGCTGGTGGTGTACGCTTTGTTAGTGACCCAGAGAGCGGAGAGAAGGTAGCAAGAGAGCTCTTTGAGTCCGAGATATTGGGCCAAAGAGTCGACAAGATACTCGTTGTCGAGCCAATAGACGTGGCTTCAGAGCTCTATGTAGGTTTTATAGTGAATCCTATTAAGTGTACAGTATCTCTGTTAGTATCACCTCATGGTGGAGTTGACGTTGAAGAACTCTCTAAGGAGAAGCTGTTAAGAATTGAAATTGACCCCTTAATAGGGTTAACTAGCTTCATTAAAAGAGAGGCATTTAAGTTTCTAAATTTACCCCAATCCTTATCAATGGAGTTCTCAGCATTATTGGAGAAGCTCTATGAGATCTTCAATGATTACGATTGCGAGTTCCTGGAAGTAAATCCTTTGGCCTTAACCAAAGACGAGCGGCTTGTAGTAATAGACTTTAGATTGTCAATAGATGATAACTCTCTCTTCAGACATCCAGACTTTGAGAGTGAGTACCTAAGTAGGTTAAGTGAAAAGGAGTTAATAGCTCATAGATTTAAGTTTAGCTTAGTCGAGCTCGATGGAGATGTGGGCGTTATAGGAAATGGTGCTGGGCTGACCATGGCTACGATGGACTTAATAGCGGAGTTAGGAATGAAACCAGCCTTCTTTTTAGACATAGGAGGTGGAGCCTCCTCCGAGAGAGTTTGTGAAGCTGTCAAAATAGCTCTTAGCTACCCTAACGTTAAGGGACTGGTGATTAACATATTAGGTGGTATTACAAGGTGTGATGAGGTAGCCAGAGGAATAGTTGAAGCTCTTAAGGTTTCAGGTACTAAGAAGCCAATGGTTGTTAGACTCTCTGGAACCAATGAGGAAGAGGGAAGGAGGATACTTGAAAGCAACGGAATAAAGTACTTCACTAATATGGAAGAGGCAATAAGAGAGATTCTCAAGTTGCTTAGGTGAGATTTATGGGAATATTGGTCAACAGTCAGACTAGAGTGATGGTTCAGGGTATCACAGGAAGACAGGGCAGCTTTCATACTAGACTCATGTTAAGCTACGGTACTAAGGTCGTAGCAGGTGTGACTCCTGGTAAAGGAGGAATAGAAGTGCATGGAGTGCCGGTTTACGACTCAGTGAGGGAGGCCCTCGAGGAACATCCCGAGATTAACGCCTCAATAATATTTGTCCCAGCTAGGTTCGCTAAGGACGCCGTGCTTGAAGCCTTAACTAATGACATAAAGTTAGTTGTGGTGATAACGGAGCACATACCATTACATGATGAGCTTCTAATGATTAGATATGCAAAACTTAAAGGAGCTGTCATAGTTGGTCCGAATACCCCAGGGATCATAAACCCAAGTGAGAGATGCAAGGTCGGAATCATGCCAACTGAGTCCTTTAGAGAAGGAGTCGTTGGCTTAATCTCAAGAAGTGGCACTCTAGCTTACGAAGTAGCTAGCAGACTTAGTAAGTCAGGAATTGGAATTTCCACATTTGTGGGGTTAGGAGGAGATCCTATAGTTGGGCTAAGTATGGTAGAGGCCGTGTCACTCTTTAGTGAGGACATTCACACTAAATGCTTAGTCGTAATAGGGGAGATAGGAGGAGTTATGGAGGAGAGGTTAGCTGATTACTTATCGAGTAATCCTATAGAGAAGCCTGTAGTCGCTTTCATCGCCGGCAAGTCAGCTCCTAAAGGCAAGAAAATGGGACACGCTGGTGCCATAGCCTACTCTGGTGAGGGGACAGCAGAAAGTAAGATAAATAGATTAAGAAGCGCAGGAGTCTTAGTAGCTGATACCGTAAATGATATAATTAGATTAGTAGTTAGGAGTATTGAATAAGGTGTCAAAATGCCAAAGAAATGTACTGCTTGTGTATTTTACTCAAGAGTGAGAAGGCGTTGTATAAAGTTGGGCGTTAGTATTTCTGACCCCGAGAATCCTCCTTGTTTGACTCCCCCCAAGACAGCTCCAAAGGTCAAAGAAGTTAGCATACCTAGAGTTGAGGAGCCGATCGTCTCGAAGAAAGAAGAAGTTAAATCTGAGGAGAAACCAGTTAAGGAAGTCAGCGTGACTAAAACTAAAAAGTTAGAGGAAGAGGGTAAGAAGAAGGAGGAAGTCACAAAACCACCAACTCCAATTAAGCCTCCCACTGTAGAGAGAAAGAGTGATGAGCTAGCTAAAGTGGTTAATGAGCTCTTAAATGCTAAGAAGGAACTAGAAGAGTATTTAGTGCACTACGTTAAATCTAGGGACATTCTGCTAAATAAACAAGTAGTTAAAATCGGTTCAGTGCAGTTAAGTGAACGTGATATAGCCTTAGCGCTTAAAGAGCTAGAGGAGAGAAAGAACTATCTCTATAAGAGATTCATGGAGTTAGACAAAAAAGCGACAGAACTGGGTGCCATTAGATGTCCTATCTGTAATTTCCCTCTGCCTCCTAATGCAGAGAAATGCCCTTATTGCGAGCATCCAACGAGCTTAAGAGTTAAATATTCGTAAAGCGCGTTCTAATTTCGTGGGAGTATGGGTTTCGTGAAGTGGCTAGGTCATGCTAGTTTTGAAATATTCATTGATGGCGTTACAGTACTAATAGACCCATGGATCAAAGAGAATCCTGTTGCTCCAATTTCATTATCTGACATAAAGAAATGCGATATAATACTAGTAACCCATGATCACGGAGATCACTTAGGAGATTCGTTCGAGATAGCTAGAAGGACAGGCGCTACATTCGTCAGCATATATGAGTTAGGCTTAGAGGCTTCGAGGAAGGGAGTGAGAGACGTCATCAGTATGAACATCGGTGGAGTAACTGAAATTAAGGGATTGAAGATAATCATGGTTCCTGCTCATCACTCTTCTTCTATTGGGATTCCTGTAGGATATATAGTGAAGGGAAGTGAGGGGACTATTTACCATGCTGGTGATACTGGAATTGTACACGATTTAGTTCATTATGCTAAGATATATCCTATAGACATAGCCTTGATACCTATAGGCTCCGTATTCACTATGAATCCCGAAGAGGCGGCTTACTTCGTTTCCTTGATAAAGCCAAGAGTAGTAATTCCAATGCACTACAACACATTTCCAGTCATAAGACAAGATCCATCAAAGTTCGAGGAGCTTGTTAAAAAATATCATCCAGAGACAAAAGTTGTGGTTTTAAAACCTGGAAATACTTGGGAGTTTTAGCCTTTTCTCAATCTTTCGAAGTATTCTTTCGCTTTCCTTATGTACTCTCTTCTCTCCTTTAGGCTAAGGGATCTCCATAGTAGCAGTTGCTTTCTAACTTCGTCTGCAAAGGCTCTAACTCCCCTTAACCAGACATGCTCCATTCCTCCTAGCCTCTTAATGTGGACTACTGTTCTGACTATCTGAGAGCCATAAGGAACTAAGAAGCTTACGTCACCAGTCATGACTACTCCATAATCGAAGGGTCTCACTCTAACTCTAGTTCTTAAAAGCTTGACTTCACCATCAGCCGTTCTCTTCTCTTCTATCTTCATTTCCTCTACCATGAACCTCTTGGCTTCTGTCTCTAACTTAAACAGCTCTAGGTACTCCATCAGGTAGTATATTAGCCCATCCAGCTCCAATGGACTAACGACTACTGGAATATTGATCATGTATTCGTCTCCTCTTCTGACTCCAGCTTTTTCTAACTTCCACTTCCTCTCGAAGGATGGAGTTACGCTTCTAGAAGCCAACCATACTGGGTACAACACAGCTGCTAATATAACTAGTATTGAAATAGCTACAGCTATTGCAACATACGATGACGATGTGTTTGCCTTGAGCTCTGGAATGAAGTAAGGAGTCGAGACTCCGACTAAGTATCCTATGAATCCAGATATCACTCCGATAATGACGAACTCGGCTAAGAACAGTCCAGCTACGTGAATTGGTGAGAGCCCTACTGCGCTGAGTATGTCAACTTCCCTTCTTCTCTCGTATATAGCTCCTAAACCTGTGTTCATTATTATCAGCACTATTATAATAGATGGCAGTAGTACTTCACTTCCAACTAATTGCTCCCTCATGACTCTAGTAAAGACTTTAACCTCATTGTCCCTGCAAGCATAAATCTTCAATCTACTTCTCTCTGTCAGCCTCATAGCTACGTCGTATATCTTTTCTGGATCCTTGAACGTTACAGCTACATTGAATATGGCTCCGTGGTGCTTTAAAACCACCTTATAAGGTACTATTATAAACTCTGTAGGGTCTAACCTGACAGCCTCTCCTGTTGGCGCTCTGCCTTCACCACCGGTTGTTTCGACAGTGTATGGTGCCAAGGTTTCTCTATTCAGGTCTATTATACTCTTGAAGATATTGATGTCAAAGAAACCAATTACCTTGAAGTTATCACCTTCGAAGCTTATGTAGTCGCCTACTGATATATTATACATCTCCTTGAATGTAGAAGGCAATATGCACTGAAGAACACTATCACTAGCGAAGAATACTCCTCCGGTAGCTTTGTCTATTCCACTAACGTACTTCTCAGCAACAGATAAACCAAGCATGCCTTTGATATAGAGCGTTTCCCCAGTTCTAACCACAGTTATCTTTAAGTATCCTCTTTCTGCTCTAATAGGAAGTCCTAATAACATCGTTATTAGGCTAGGCTCAAAATATGCTCTCGGAGCTATATACTTTATATCACCAGCTAGCTCTCCTTTCAAGCCCTCAACTACTTCTACTGGCAGTACTTCTAGTTCTCCCATAGATACTAAAATACCATCATATGGCGCTCTCTTGAGCTCATACATCTCCAGCACACCTATGGTTCTTGTCACTGTCACCGATACTGTACTGACGAACGCTGCCACTATGATGATTGTAGATATCATTGTGAGAAGTGCTCTCAATCTCCTTCTCCTTAAGTTACGTGTTGCCATGGAGGCTGCGAGTATCACAGCACCAGTCCTGCTTATCTCTGAGAAGTGAAGACCTATGAGCTCCCTTCTGACCCTCTTGGTGATTTCAACTACCTTGCTTACTATCATCGCCATAGGAGTTGCACTGAGTATTATTAATACGAATGATAGAGCTACCAGTGGAGCGTTTGGCGAGATAGCTAGGGCTGGATGGATTAAGTACATCGCACATGCTGCTCCTACTATGGTAAGAGCTATAGTCAGAACTTTCTTCCTTAGACTCTCAAATTCAAAGATTAAGCTCTCGACTAAGTAAGCAAAGGGTATTGCCAGTAATAGGAAGAATATTGCCGAGACACTTGTATCCATGAGTATACCTCTCAAGTCCAGGTAAGCAATTCTAGCATAGCTCCATGAAACTACGCCTAGAGCTAAAGCTTTTCTGTAGTTCTTCTCTTCAAGAGCTTTGAATGCTTCTTCAAGATATTGAACTGCTAATCCATGGTACTTTCCAGCAGCTCCTGTAAAGACCTTGTACCTCTCAGCTTTCTCTAAGTTATCAGCGCTAACTTTAATCATTTCTTTAGCGTAGATCAATGGAGAGTAGTACATTAGCATTTGCTCTCCCTTCTTTACCCAGTAACCCTTGCCTTCATTCGTAAGAATTATTAGGTGATTCCTTGAGAGCTCAGGATACATGACGATGTCCCAGGGTGGTCCTGGTTCAGCTCTTGGGTCGTAGCTGAGATAGAGCATCACATTAGCTCTTATCGTCTGCGGTGAAATAGTGTTCCATGAATAGTCAAAGCAAAGACCGAAGTACTTAGCTCCGTTCTTAGTATAGTGATTTATTATCAGTATACTTGGAATTAATGGTCTCATAGTTTCAGGATCTATCACGTCAAAGAGAACCATTGATGCTGCCTTGAAAGTAGATGCTGTCACTATGTAAGTAGCATTTGAGACTACAACTGCATAGCTTGGTCTAGCAGTCTCACCCATGTCAGGTGCATAGTCTATCGGACCTTCAGAGGGATCATCTTTGTAAGCGTATATGTAGTAGTATCCCGTAATACTACTACTCGCTACTCCTCTGATAATAGTGAAACCTTCCTCATTAGTCTTGGATACTATGACATGGTTAATGCTCCCGCTTCTTGGATTAAAGTGAACTATTACTATAGCATTAGGGACTGTAGTGTATTTTTGTAGCTCTTCAAGGAATTCCTCGACATAGACTATGAGAGTTGGATAGTTCTTGTCATCAATTGTCTTAGGAGTGTAATTTGGAATCCCACCCTTGTATGTTACGAATCTCTTTAGCCAAGTTAAGACCAACAGGAAGTATGGCCAGGTATTATTAACTTTGTCCTTGATGGAGTCCCAGTTATCAGCTGGAGTAAGCCTACTAGGCGAGTAAGTTCCACAGGATACTACAAAAGCGTACTGTCCGACTCTCAGGAAGGGTTCTACTTCGTAGTATCTTCTTCTGGCCAATGTGTAGCTTCCTGGCTCATAGAAAGGCATGTTCGCGAGCTTCTTCTCATGAACCATATTTCCGAAGCTAATATTGTACTTGTAAAAGAGAAATGCTATAACGTCGTCGATACCATAGTAACCTCCATCCAGTTCAACATATTCTCCGAAATCTCCCTTTGGATTAACATAACCCTGTTCCTTTAGTCTATGATCTTGCCCAGTACCACCGTAGAAGGAACCAGCATCGAATATCATCATTTCAGTTTCTCCTATAGGAGAGTAGTAAGCTGAAGCATCTATCTGGAATATCAGTGGGACATGAGAGCCTTCGAGAAACATCCATTCAGGCAACTTACTAGCGTTCTCCGTTCTAGGTCTTATGTGCCAATAAACGTACTCCCTAGCTCCAGCGATTGCTTGATGATGCCCACTAAAGGCTATGAAGACTACATTTCTCTCAGTTTCTATGGTGGCAATATACCTAGCGATCTCAAGCATTATTGCAACACTTACAGCTTCGTCAGCTCCTGGTGCCCAGGCAGGAGTAACAGACCATGAGTCATAATATGCTACTAATAAGATGGCTTCATTAGCATACGGAGAGCCACTTCTAGCATACTTTACCGCGATGACATTCTTCGTTGTAACTACCTCAAACTCCATCTTAACCTTTAGCCTAACTGTGACTTTGCCCTGCTTTAATAGATGTAAAAGTTTAACGGCTGTTTGAACATTAACGGCAACTCTTGGTATGTTGATTGGTATTGAGGCGTACTTATCAACTGCCTCTAGTGTTGTTGTGGAGGTGGCCTTGTCGTCGACAATGAATATGATACCCTTAGCTCCCAAAGATACCAATCTCATCCACGAATAACCACTAGCAAAGGGTAGCATGACTATACTGCCATTGATGTCTTTTCCTGACATTTCTTCAATAGAGGGAATATAAGTTAGATAGCCTTCTATTCCCTCAGGTGGTGTAGTACAAGTCTCTACTAAGTTCGGAAGAATCGTATATGCTTTGAAGGTTTCTACTCCGCTGTCAGTAATCACTTCGACGTAAGCACCATAATCTACTGGTACTGTAACATTAAACTCTTCAAAGAAGACATCGTCGAGTTCATATTCCTTAAATTTATTATAAATATATTCAGCGGCTTCTTCGTTTCCTGGATAGCCAGGAGCCCTACTACCGAGTGAGGCAAGGTACTTTACGTGCTCGTTTATTGATGGCATAGTGTCCTCAACATACTTCAAAAGTTCTTCAACATCAGGTCCTAGTTTATAGGCTTCAGAGGGTGTTGCTAAGACTTCGCTCATTGTCAAAGTTATTAATGACATTATTATGGTCACTATGATTGCTCTCTTAAACTTATTATATACCATTATCGAAAGCCTCATGTTTTAACCTCTTTATATCGACCTAATGCTCTAGATAGTAGGAAGGAATTCACGTAAATATAATCTTTGCTCCCGTGCTGAGACTTTCACTTTTAAGCTAGATAATCTCTTTAAACTCTTAATATTGATGAATTACTCTCTAATGAATGATTGAAAACTCATTTAGCTCTAAAATCTTTAACTTCTAAGGGTTCTTCAATTTTTCCGCAAAACTTTTAAACAAAACGATTGATAACTCTATGAAGGTCGGAGGTATTGTAAATAAGTGAGGTTGAAAAAGTGGGAGAGTCTGAGACCATAGCTAAGGAAGTAGAAAAGGGCCTCGCAACCTACAGAATCCCTATCGTTGGAACGATTCTCGGAATTCTCGGCGTCATAATGGCTGCTACTATAAGCACCATAATTGGGCCCGTTAGCGGCTTCGGGCCCACTGCAGAGACCTCAATGATGGCCATTATCGTGATAGGACTGATAACAGCCTATATTAAGAGGTTAAGGCTGTCATGGGAAGACTATGTAGTAATCTTCGCATTGACTTATACCGGGCCTATAACTCACGGAGGTGCGTCTTACTACGCACTACCTCTGTGGACTAACTCTGAGGCATGGGCATGGTTCAATAGGATAAGAGATATAGTACCCTCCATGTTCATAGGCCCCAAGGACCTATATGAAATGGCTCTGAAGGGAGCCACAGCTCCACCGTGGGGAGCTCTAGCTCCCTATGCAGCAACCGGCTTCTTATTCACCTTTATCTATGCACTTGCAATGATATTTGCCTGTGCACCCTTCAGGAGACAGATAGTTGAAATTGAGAGGATACCCTTCCCAGTAGCTACTGCTACTTACAGCACTATCTTGAACCTGTATGCAGAAGGAGAGGAAGCTAAGGCTCCAATATTAGGAACCAGAAGGAATTGGGTGCTCTTAGGCTTCGTTGTTGGTTTCCTCTTAACGGCCTTCACAGAGGGCTACCTAATCTCTACTATTAAGCCTGAGTGGCCAGTAATACCAGCTAATATACCTGGTAATCCATGGAGAACTTCACTTGATATATGGAAGACTGGCTGGGTAATAGTGGCTGGCTTCCAGCTGTCAGCTATGTTCCCATGGGGACCCTTCTGCTTCTTCTGGCCTCTTGAGGCTCTATATTCAGTAGTCTTAGCTGGTCTACTTACCTACCTAGTTATAGTGCCACTCGAAGTTAGAATGGGAATGATACCCTCTTGGAACATGGAGACCAGCTACGGCTACCTGTGGTACTTAGCGTTCAGGAGAGAGGGTATTAAGTTCTTCTTTGCTGGAGTCGTTATGGCTTTCGGCGCTGTCATAGGTCACTACATCACTGGTTTTAAGGCCCTTAGAGAGACATGGAAGGAGAACCCACCTGAGATAGTAGGAAGGTATAGAACTACAGCTCTCTTAGCCCTCTTCGGTATAGTGTGGTTCTTGATAGTGGGTGCCATGTTTGGTGGCCACCTAGGAGTCGTATTAATCAACGCCATTTACATGCTGTTCTTAGTGAACATCTACTATATAAGGACTATAGGTGAAGTCAACCTGATGTGGGGAGTCTGGGCTATTTACTTCATGCACACATTAGAGACTGCTGAGGCCCTCGGAGCGTTCAGACGTGGAGTTGAGCCAGTCACAACAGTTCACATAGGCACTTATGCTCCAATGATGTTGCTACTATACACAGCAGCTATGGCCGGAGTAGGTTACATGGAGTCACAGAGGTTCGCCTTCTTAGCTAAGGTGAATCCAAGAAAGGTCTTCACGACCATGATTGTAGGACTCATAATTGCTTACATAATCCAGTATGCTATGTCAGCTAGCTTGGTATTCCAGTTCGGACTGAACGCTAGATACTATGGACAGTTCGGTTGGGGGGCTTGGATCTTTAGATATCCATACAGAGTAGTTCACGAGACTCACGTCATAAAGGCTGCCTACTCACTTGACTACCCAGGAGCTTCGAGCATCGCCTACTGGCTCTGCTTCATACTGGGTATTGTGTTAACTTGGGGTAGATATGCCTTCAACATACCTCTGTCAGCTATAGGTCTCGGATTCGGCATGGCCCTGACTCCATGGGACTGGCAGTACATAGCCATACCATTCCTAGTGATAAAGTGGCTGCTCCTGAGAATTGGCGCTGGCAGGCTCGATGAGAGAATCGGAGTACCATTCTTCGCTGGAATGTGTGGCGGTGGACTGTTCGCAGCATTCTTCGCTGGATTAGCAACATACTTCAAGTTCCTGTATGGAGGCTAATCCATAATTAAATAAATAGATAATATTTTCTTTCTACGCATAAAAATCCCATCGATATTGTCGTCTCATACCCTAAAGTGGTAAAGTTAAAATAACATCGGAGTGAAAAATTATGTATTGAAATTAACTAGAAGGCGGAGGTCTAGTTACAATGAACATGGTTAGCAATGCTAATGATGAGGTATTGGAACTTAGAGAAGGATTTACTGATAAGGTCTTCATAGCGATAATATTTAGCTCATTATTAATGACTCCAGCGTTCAGCTGGGTAGCTCTATCAACCGGAGTAGGAGTTGGAGGTATAGCTGCAGCATATATCACCATGGTCATATTTGGAGAGCTAGCTAGATTCCTAAGAAGGCCCTTAACCGAGAGCGAACTAGCTACGATTAGATGGGGAGCTAGCTTAGCTGTCGGTGGCGCTGCTGGTATAGCTTGGAGAGTCTTCATGAGAAAATCAGCCATTACTAGACAGTTCGGAATAGCTGATAAATTACCAACATGGTGGGTTCCACCAGCGGATTCTCCTGCCTTGATTCAGAGAACTATATTTCACTGGGATTGGTTCCTCCCATTAACCATAGGCTACCTAGCCACTCCATTCTCTTTATTAGCTATGATAGGGCTCAGCTTCTTCATGAGGCAACTCTACATGGAGGTTGAAAGGTTACCATTCCCAACTGGCGCCATGGCTGCAGAAATAGCTAAGAGCTTAGCTAGAGGATACGATCCTAAGAAGTACGAAACATTCTCCTTAGCCGCTTTCTTCGCCTTCCTCTATGGAGTAGCATACTATATATCGCCAGCCATAGTCATGGTACTAGGTGGATATGAGAGACCCATTCAGTTAGTGCCAACTATAGTCGACTTAACACCATTCCTAGACTACACTATAAGTGGTGCTACTATAGGGATAACGATTGACCTACTAGCCATCAGCGTAGGAATGATAATTCCTAGAAACGTCATCATAGGATTGTTAATAGGCTCAATATCGGCTTATGTCATAGGAAATCATATCTTAGTGACTCAAGGATTCATAGAGTGGAAGCCAGGAACTCCTATGTTAGGACCTGGGCTAACCGGTATATGGCAGGAGCCTATGCTCAAGTATTGGATGAGTGTCAGTCTGGGCTTCCTACTAGCTGGAGTCTTTGTTCCATTCTTTAGGAATATAAAGTCAGTGATCGAGGCAATAAAGCGCTTCTTCGCATTAACTAGCGAAGAAGAGAAGAGACTCGGGATCTGGTCTGGTAGAAGATCCCTCTTCGTATTTCTCGTCTGTAGCATAATACTGGCCATAATGTCAATTGGCTTTGAGCTAGTGTTCAACCCAGATGATGTCCACAGATATTGGCAGTTTTGGTTTATAGGAGTCCCAATGATAATCATAGGTTTAAGCTTCGTAAACTCACTCAGCATAGGTAGAACTGCTGGACTAATGGGCGCTTCAATAAGCATACCTTATGCGAGAGAGTTAATAACATGGACTCTCTATGATGGAATTGATGGTTGGTTTAATCCCTTCATAAATATCATAGACGGCGCGACAATATTAATAGGCTACAAAGCAGCCGAGCTCACCTATACAAAACCAATGAGCATAGTTAAGGCTCACATAGTAGATGCTGTAGTCGCTAGCCTCTCTTCACTATTCTTCAGTTATCTCTTCTGGGCAACCTATGACATACCCTCCAGAATACTACCAGCTCCTGGCTTCTATCCACAAGCTGTGCTCACTTCTCTTTACATCACCAAGCAGTTCTGGAACTCTGAGTACTTCAAAATACACTTGATAGTAATAGCAGCTATAATAGGCGCTATTGTAGAGCTAACACCACCACTAAGAGTATTCGTGTCAGCCATAGGGCTCTCAGCAGGGTTCTCTGACATCCCGAGTGCCACGATGGCGCTAGTGACAGGTTGGTTACTAAGGGAGTTCATAAGAAAGGTTAAGGGCGAGGAATGGGTAAGAGAATACTTAATGAGCTTAGTCGCCGGAATATGGGCTGGCTCCAGCTTAGCCATAGCTTTAGGGACAGGCATAACTTTTGCCTATCAGGCAGTGATGCCAGGGATATATTAGATGTATAGTTTGTACTCCAAAGTGAAATCTAAGCTAAATATTGGAAAGGGACTGTAGAACCCCAACTTGATTTGTCTTCTAAATTGATTTATTGACCCTTATGAATCATTATCCAAATTCTCTCTTAATGATGTAACACACTCTACCAACAATGTTGCTGATGATAGACCACATTAATCGACCATTCCCCTTCTCTGGAATTAAGCAGAGTGCGCTTTTACTGACTCTTGCATTAGCCTCACTTATCAAGTTACCGCAACTATTACACATGAAGAAGCGTGTACTGCATAGCTCTATAGGAGTCCATAACGTCACAGTATAACAATCCGTGCAGTACATTAGTTTCGTGCTAGATCTCTGTCTATTATTTAGTTCGAACAATCCGTCACCCTACATACTGTTGCGATAGAGAATTTAAGGCACATTCTTCTGACCTCTCGGAAACTCTACCTTAATATACAAGCAACACACTATATTCCTCTGGTGATGAGAAAGCCTGGCTCTTAGCTGTAAAGCGATGAGGTAAGGTTTCCGGGCTGATAGTGACTAATGAAGTGTTTTATCTTAAAGCTTCATAGGAGAGGTTGTTAGCTTCTGAACTAATAGGTATTATGATGTGTTAGAAGTTAATATTTCAGTAATTAATAATAACTGCAACCTAAGAGAGCCATTATGAAAATATTCCTTCCTTTTTGTTAAGTTAGTGATATAAACGGGTAGAGTAAGTATAGTTCAGGTGCTAGCTTGAAGCTTCCTTCAGAGTGGGTTGATAAAGCGGATTTTCTCTTGAAGGATGCTGAGAGGCACTTAAGTGAAGGAGTATACTGGATCGCGTGCTTTCAAGCCCAGCAGGCTGCTGAACTTTATTTAAAGGCATTACATCTAGCTTTAACTGGGCTCCATCCGTACACACATGATCTAGTAGAGCTGCTCGATTCGCTCAAGGACCTAGGCTTAGAGCCCCCAGAGGACTTATATGCCTACGCGGATGCATTGACCCCACATTACACAATGTCAAGGTATCCGGGCAGAAAGCCTGTGACTTATAACAGGGGATTAGCTGAGAGGTGCATCAAGTATGCGAGGAAAGTCATTGAATGGATTAAGGGAGAGGTTTCTAAGATCGAGGGCTAAGAAAATTAAGGAAGGCGAGAAGTTACTAAGCGAATACGTTGAAAGGATATCTAAAAGGTATCCAGAGTCTACAATAGTCCTCTTTGGCTCGAGGGCCCGAGGGAATCACCTCCCCTATAGCGACTATGATGTAGCTGTAATCCTAAGAGAGGTCAGGAACAAGCTATTAGTTATAGAGGAGTTAAGAAAGCTAAAACCTAGGGGATTGCCGCTGGACCTTCTCGTAATTCAGGTGACTGAGTTATCAGACCCTTTAATAGTGAGAATGTTTAAGGAGTGCAAGGTTCTATACGATGGTCTTAAAATACGCTCATTAATAGAGCGTGAGAGTTAAGGGAAGCGAGCAGATAATTGATATTTAATGAGCCTTTTTATAGGCATTGAAGATTGATGAGCTCCTTATTTGTGTTAATATTAAAGAAATTTTATATGTGCCTAAATTAATTTTCCATTTGTATGGAGATGAGAGGCATTAATTCTCAAAGAGACATTAGCAGTTTCTTCTTAAAAACATTCAAGATATCATTAGTGGTAATTATTGTAATGATATTGATATTGACTACATTTTTCGTTCCGATGGATATTTTCAAAAAGCGTAAGAAGTCAAGGCTCCTTGAATATGAAGAAGGTGACTCAGGTAAAGAATACGAATTAGGTTTAGCTGTTAAGATACTAACTGATCCCAAGCTTCGTAAGTACTTCACAGGTCCTGCCCATTTGATAATGGGGGAATATGAAATAATCTATCGTCGTGGAGAGTTTAAGTTCAAATGGAGCGATGATGAAATAGAAGTGTTCTTAAGGAATGAGTTAGTGAAGAAGTTTAAGTTCACTGGAAAGAGAGGAGAGGTCGTTTCTGTGAGCTTTAATGTAAACGGATGCTCAGTAAAAATGGTGTTATGTCTCTGTGAGAAACTGAGAGAAATTAGAACTCCACAGTACTTAAGAGACGAAACTTTAAGGTTACTTAAACAAAGCCCTTTTATAAAGTGGCTTAAAGAAGAGGGGTTTAATCATACTATTAAGAAGGTTGATTACATCAGCCTATCACCATGGATCGTAGATTGTAGCGTGACCAGTGCTATTGTTCGGCTTGAAGTCGATGGTCTGAAAGTTTACCACCATGTCTACTTTGAGAGACAGTATATTGTGACTCTGAATACATCTCTACCTAGAGAGGTGATGATAACACAATCAGAATTAGAGAAGTATGATGCAATATTTCTCTTCTTTGGAAGAAGAACACAAGTTGAAGCTAATTACTTAGCTTCCAAGGAGTCTTTAAGACACACTCCTTCCTCGGAGAGAGTAAATGTGACGAAGGAGTTAATAGAGATAATATTCAAGGAGTTAAAGAAGAGTAGAATTCTATCACGTCTATTAACAGCCACTAATTGCAAGGTTAAAGTAAGAAGAGTTATACCAAGCGGAGCACCTTCCAACGAGGTACGCTCAGTTGAGGTCTTATTAGAGAGTGAAGAGTTCAAAGAATATGCATTGATCGTCTACATACATCTAAAGAGTAATGTCCCTATGTCTGTAGAGATCGTACACCATGAGTAAATAACTGATGATCTCCGAGCGAGTGAGTCACTTGGTACGAGGAATAGAAAAAGAATTGAAATTGATGTACATTAATCTCTGCTCAGGAGCTAAGGAGTATGATCACCATGAGTATAAGTACCATGGCGGTAGCCAAAATAGTGCAAACCATGAGTAGGGCGAGAGCATTAAGTAATACGATAACAGGGAGTTAAGATACATTTGTAAGTACCACAATGAATATAGTGAATTCCATAGCATCTGTGGATATCCCCAATAATATTGTGGAGGAAGCGGGTAGTAAGGATAGGGCATAGGGTATTGAGAGAGAGGTAACATAGTTATAGGAGGAGTATAGCCCCAAGGTGGCCTAGTAGGACCTGCTTCTTCCTTAGGAGTGAAGTAAGGGCATGCTGGTGAGTCTGGATTTACGTTTATTCTGTGTAAGTTGCAGAAGCCGTCCTTGTAGTGAGCGCACTCCGAATGCTTTCTACCATATGGAAGCACTCACTTCACCTTGCATGGCATAAGGACAGTGCTACTTATAAGCCTTCCTAAAATCAGAGCGAAATATCAACAACTATCTTTAATGCTCCTTGAAGTATTAGTGGCATGATAACTTTCAGCCTTACTCGTCAAATTTCATTCAGATCATCCAACGCAGGTACTCCAAAAATTCGAACATTGTGATTCTTTAAGCACAAGCAGAATTCATCCCCCTTCTGTTAAGAGCCTAATTCATGCTATCTCTTTAGTAGATCTCAGCCCAGTAAAGTATATTACTGGGTTCATGTACCTTGTTTTTGAAGTCCCCCGGTAGCTCAGCCTGGAAGAGCGGCCGGCTGTAGCCTTGTGCGCCTCCACGACATGGTGTCAGCCTAGAATGAGTGGAGGTCAGCCGGCAGAAACCGGCAGGCCCCGGGTTCAAATCCCGGCCGGGGGACCTTCTTAAAAAGATAAAAATTATCATGTAAGCTCTAAGTGTAATTTACTCTTTTAATGATTGATACACAATATTGGCTTAGAGAATAACTAATACTTAGTTAAGGTGACTAAAGCATTAAGTAGGCCTCTCCTCAACTATTCTTTAGTCCTTTTCAAGAAGAACACATTTATTCCTTCCTTCTTTAAGAGGTCTTTCATCCTCTCATGGTCTTCGTCAAATGTCAAAAGCTTTACTGGAGGGTCAGCAGTTGTAGCTATAAGGAGGTCCATATCTGGTAGAGTAATACCTTCTAATAATGCTTGAGCTCTTATCCTAGTTGCTCTCTTAATTGCATTCTCATTTAACTCACATATGGTGAGCCACATTAGTAAATCATCTAACCAAATTTTCTCTCCCACATCTTGATTCTTCAACCATAGGTAGTAAGCTCCTACTAAGAAGAATGAGACTGCTCATATTTGGTTAATGATGATATTAAAATATCCTCTGAATTCTTACTCTCTCTACGTAGAGCTTCAATAGCAGTCTCATTCTTCTTTCTTAATTCGAGAATGAAAGATGTATCTAGCATCAATTTCAATATCTCACCTTAAATGTTTCTCTAATCCTCTTGACTATTTCTTCAAGCTCCTCAATGCCCTCAGGTTTTTAGTAGTAATCTCAATTATCTTTTCTACGCGCTTATCAATATCACGCATGATCAGTTCATCAATTACTTGAGAGAACGTCTTGTCACCCTTAATACTCACTAATTTCTTATACACCTCATCGCTTATTGTTATTGTTTTCATGTTTAGTGCATGAAAAATGATAATATATAAACCTTACCTTCCACACATTGTGAACAAGCTCTAGTACTGAAGGGCACCTAATTCACAACATAGGACTTCTCCTGAGCGTCTTCAAAATACATAAATAAAATACACATTATCTCCAGTTAGGTGATGAGGTGTCTGAGGTCTATTTTATCAAGTTTGATAGGAACATCCGAAATATTGCAGCAACTGTAGAGAAGCTACTTAGAGCAACTAAGTTCGAAGAGAGAATAAAGGAAGGAGAGCTCGTTGCGATAAAACTGCACTTTGGCGAAAGAGGAAGCATAAGGCACGTTAGGCCCCAAATAGTGAAAGCTATCGTAGAATACATAAAGAGGAAAAGAGCACTGCCATTTCTAACCGACACTACGACATTGTACTCAGGATATCGTAGAAATGCCGTAGAGTATCTAGAGACCGCAGCAATAAACGGCTTTGATATAGCGACTGTAGGAGCCCCTATAATAATAGCGGATGGACTACTAGGCAGAGACTACAGAGAGGTAAAGGTCCCAGGTGACTTAGGAAAGGTTACTGTAGCTTCCGCGATAGCTGAAGCTGACGCTATGGTAGTCCTTACGCACTTCAAGTTTCACGTATCATTTGGCATAGGAGGAGCATTGAAGAACATAGCTATGGGCTGTTGCGCTCGCAAGACTAAGTTCGACTTGCATGCAGTAGCAAAGCCGCAGATAAGGGAGGAGAATTGTACAGGGTGTGGGCTATGTGCGAGGCACTGTGCTTATGGAGCCATATCAATAATCGAAGGGAAAGCACACATAGACTACGAGAAGTGCGTAGGATGTGGTGACTGTGTCTCAATATGCAGATTTAGAGCTGTAAGAATGATATGGGGAGGGGGAGAGCACGCAGAGAGAATGTTGAAAAGAGCTGCAGAAGCAGTATACGGAGTCCTTAGCACCTTTGAAGACGGTAAGGTACTCTTCATAAACGTCCTCACTGAGATAACGAGACTCTGTGACTGTGCTACATCTCTTGAGATGCCATTAATTCCTGATATAGGAATCATGGCCTCGTATGATCCAGTAGCGATAGATCAAGCCTCCATCGACTTAGTAAACTCTATGCCAGGCTACAATCCTAGAGAAGACGGAACAATAGAGTACATCCCTCCAGGACAAGACAAGTTATCGATCCTTTATCCAGAAACACCTTGGTGGATAATATTCGAAGAGTCTGAAAAGCTAGGTATAGGACAACGGAGATACAAACTCATAAAATTATAAAGCGACAATAACAGTTGTAAAACTTTCCTGGTATAGAGAGGACAATCTCCCATTTAAGGACTAGGGTAGAATTATTGTTGTATTAGTCCTCCTTAACCCTCTCCTCTTCATGTCCTCGTACATATTTATTATTTCTTTCAGCTTTTGAGTAGCAAATAATACTCTACCTTCCTCTAATGCATCGATTATCGTTGGGCAACCTCTCCTTAACAACTCTACTGCCTCGTTTAAGGTATAAGGATGAAATTCAATAGGTAGGCTTATGTCTGATACTAATTCTAATAGCTCTCCTATTCTTTTTAGATAAGGACTCTCAAAGTCAGCTATTACGAGAATGTCATAGTCACTCCAAGGACCCCAATCACCTCTAGCCCTAGAGCCAAATAGTATGACTGCATGTAGGTTATACTTGTTGCGTAACCTCTCGACTACTAAATTAAGCTCTTGCACCTAAGACACCTCTAACGAAGTCTATTATCATTTTAGCTGCATTTAACGCTCTTTTAGAGGTCTCTTCATCGTATGCCTCGTGAGGCGTCCCTGCTGGATGAGCATTTGGATACCTAGATGGGATGTAATGCCTGTCTAACTCCCTAGCACTCTGTAGCAAGTCTTCTCTTGAGGACAAGTTCTTGGCCTTAAAGTAACGTTCGAGGAGTATTCTTACACTATGACCCCAAGAGGCTTCGTTTATACTGTAAAGTAAAGCTTTAACTGCTTTCTCTGCTGCCTGATGGGCATAAAAAGCAGCAGCGTTGAATCTGCTAGCATTATGAAGTATCCTAGCTGTTTCATAATCCCAGAGAGCTTCGGACAACCACCTATGTGCTTCATTGCGCACTAACTTTCACCTCATGTGATAAGAGATCCTACGAAGTATTTAGGACTATTTACTCTCTTCTTAATTCCCTAAAACAATAGGTAATAGGCTCTTATTAGAAGCTCATACACTATTAAGTCTTAGAGCCCAAATATCTAAGTCAGAGAAGTTTTATGAGATTAGTGAGAATGTGTTCTGTGTTACCTAGTAGCGTATAAGATTAGTAATATACTGGTCACAATTGTTGCCGCTGATACTAAATAAGGAGCTGCTGGAAAGAAGACCTCAGCTAGAAAGCCAGCCATTGTTGGAGATGCTATAGTTATGATTCTCCTTACGCCAGCTATGCCTCCTAATAGAGTTCCTCTTTTATCTTCTGGTATTCTGGAGAATAGTATATCCATGAAGAACGGATCCATTATTGCGAAGCCCGCTGAGGCTAGGAAAGCTGCAGTTAGCACTAACTCAAGCTTTCTAGCACAGACTAAGATTAAGTCGGATAAGCACGCTAAGCATAATCCTAGGGCTACCATATACCTACCTCACTCTTTCTTCACCTTGAGCAGAGGCAAAGAGAAGACTACTACTGTAGTAGCTGCTATTGGTTCATAAAGCGAGACTTTAAATGAGCCTCCGCCTAGAACCTCTCTGAACAGGTTCATTAACACTAAAGGCGGAGCTATTGCGTTTGCTAGTCCTAGTAGTATAAGGGCTAATGCCACTGGATAGAAGCTACGGGGTATTTCTCCCCTTATCTCTTCTCTTTTTAAGGAGAACTCATCACCCAGCCTTGGAAGCCACCGTATAGGTAGAAGCGTATAAAGGTAGGATAAAAGTGCTATCACTAACAGACTAGTAAACATAGCTTCATGAGTAGGCCAAACAATACCTAAGACATAGCTTATGAGAGGATAAGTTACAGCTTATGAAGCTTCTAAGTAGCTTAGAAGCTACATTATGGTGGATGTAAGCCTTCTCTCTAATCTCCTTAGGATAAGCCTCGTACTCATAGACTGCATAAACAGGGTAGAGACCGAAGCTAAGCCTCTCTACTACTACACCAGCTAAGATTCAGAATACATTCTTCGTCATAAACGTTAAGTAGTAGAGGAGGTAAGAGGAGCCATCGATCAGGCTTATAATAGCCATGATAGTATTAGGACAGCCTCTGTCTAGCCACCTACCTATGATGAAGTTTAGGCAGGCACTCACAATAGAGCCTAAGGTAAATATCACACCAGCTTCTGCAACGCTGAGTTCGGACTCTAGCATTAAGTAGGGAACTACGTACCAGACGAATAGCAATGGTGTGACCATGCAATGATATAAGATATACCTCTTTGCTGCTAAAGGAAGCCTATGCCAATACTTGAGCAAAGTAGCCACCTCAGCAATAAAGTCGCGTATAACAGAAGGTGACTAACCTTTTACTACATTTTATATTTTCACTGAGATATCTTGAAACCGTACGTCAAGTTCTCCAATCCTATTTTAGCCTCTATATGCTTCTCCTCTGTTTTAACTTGCAGGGCAATCTCATCATGGGTTTCCTCAACAATTGAGGCCTCGATTTTAGGTAGCTCTCCAACTTTGTATGCATGTAGGATCATTACGAAGACATATCTTCTGGTTTTAAGTAGGGGCGAAATTGACACATATTCATTCTCTTGTACTGTCGGCCCTCTCCTCGATTCATAGAAGCTCCTACTCGAACGGTAACTTATAACCCTAGGTTCATCCTGACTAGGCCTTAGGAATAGAACTTTGAGAGCTACTGGTTCATTCACTATCGTTAGACCCTGGTCGTCTTCTTGTAATTTCCCATCTGGATGGAATAACAATTCGAACTTCCTAGGTTTATCAGACTCTACTTCATCGACGAGTATAAGAGTTCTGGGCTTAATGAACATCACCCATCTGTTGAACTTCTTTAGCAT
>Ga0180302_10000038_pt1 | contig 45531 bp, 50 predicted proteins | sample GuaBasSediGuay17_FD_121794 | JGI IMG/M metagenome (GOLD analysis project Ga0180302, IMG submission 121794) | Subseafloor sediment microbial communities from Guaymas Basin, Gulf of California, Mexico - Guay17, Core 4571-4, 12-15 cm | ecosystem: Environmental > Aquatic > Marine > Hydrothermal... | reverse complement strand
GGCGGCATGACATGTCATGCCGCCATTGTAAGCCGCGAGCTCGGAATACCGGCCATTGTAGGTACTGGGTCAGCCACCAAACTAATGAAGTCTGGAAAGGACTATACGGTGGACGCTAAAACAGGGGTGGTTTATGAGGGTAAAGTCGAAGCTGTACTAGCACCCTCTATGGCTCCTACCCCTCAAGCCGCCGCCCCTACAGTTACACCTATCGACGTGGCTCCTATAACGGCTACTAAAATATACATGAATCTAGGAGTACCTGAAAAAATAAAAGAATATAGAGACCTGCCTTTTGATGGTATAGGCCTTATGCGCATAGAGTTCATAATGGCCAGTTGGATAGGTGAACATCCACTTCATCTACTTGAGACAGGCCAACAGGAGAAGTTCATAGAGAAGCTCGCTGAAGGTATAGCAATGGTTGCTCGAGAGATTTATCCGCGTCCAGTAGTAGTCCGATTATCAGACTTCAAGACCAATGAGTACCGTAAGCTTAAGGGAGGAGATAAGTACGAACCAATGGAAGATAACCCAATGTTAGGCTGGAGAGGGGTAAGCCGCTATATAAGTCCACAGTACCGTGACGCCTTTAGGCTCGAACTAAAGGCCATTAAGAAAGTCAGGGATGAAATGGGTCTAAAGAACGTGTGGGTGATGCTACCCTTTGTACGCACTACGTGGGAGGTCGAAGAGGTACTTAAGATCATGGAGGAAGAAGGGTTAAAGCGTGGTCGAGACTTTAAGGTTTGGGCCATGGCTGAGGTCCCGTCCATAGTGTTCTTGGCAGATGAGTTCTGTAAGTACTTCGATGGCTTTAGTATAGGCTCAAACGACCTTACTCAACTAATATTAGGTACGGATAGGGACTCGCAGATACTACCCGAAATAGACTCGCGCTACTTTGATGAACGTGATCCAGCGGTGTTAAGAGCTATCGAACACTTAATTAAAACGGCCCATAAATATGGACTTACGGTTTCGATCTGCGGCCAAGGTCCCTCGGTATACCCAGAGTTCACAGAGTTTCTCGTTAGGTGCGGCATCGACAGCGTAAGCGTAAACCCAGACGTGGTTGTTCAGACGCGCCGCCTTGTAGCTAGCATAGAGCGTAAAATCATGTTAGAGCGACTGGCAGAAATTAGCAAGAAGTAGTACCTTCATTTTTCTTTAAAAACAACTTATGATGAATCACGAGCGGGTAACTAATGAGTAAGAAGGAGAGGAGCGCCTCGATGAACTTAGGTCCCACCCTCAAGTATAATGGTAACAGTAGTAAAGCTAACACTATCACACCGACGACCAAATACTTCACCTTACATTCTCTCCCTCTATATTGTTGGATATTCATCGAAACTCCATAACCCAACACAAGGCCACTTATGAGGCCTGGCCTAACGGGGAAAGTAAAGTATAGTATTAAGCTAAGAGGGACCGTCAACCCTAAGACGTATCTATTTTTAGCTTCAAGAAGCCCTTCAAGTCCCTCAAAGATCATAGCCAGTGCTATACCCAAAAAAGCCCCCCCTAAGACATCTACTGGGTAATGGACGCCTAGAGCTATTCTCGAGTAGGCGACTAAGGAGGCCATAATAAGTAGTAGCGCCTTAATGAAGGGACGTGTGTGTAGGGCTAAGTAGGTTGAAGCTAAGAAAGCTGTAGCTGCATGTCCGCTTGGAAAACCATAAGGATCATCTACCTGAACCAACCATTGCTCGCTTGGTGGTCTCGGAAACTTTAGAATGGTTTTAACTAGTTCAGTTATTATGAAGCAAGTTAATAGCGCAGCTATTAACGTTCGAGCCTCCTTACGTCCTAACCATTCCATTAAGAAGGCGAGTAATAACCATACTACAAAGTTCCCTAGCTGGGTGATGAGAATAAGCGCTACGAAGTTTCCCATTAATTAGCACTCTTTGATGTTAACCTTGCCTCTTAATGGGCTCTATAGTTATTTTGCAGGGTACCGGTAACTTTGAGGCGGCTCTTTTCAAGGCCTCCTTTGCTATATCCACTTTATCTACCCTCGTCTTCACGCTCATGATTATACTTCCAGGTTTAACTCTTGCTGCTAGACCTACAGGGTCACCAAAGGCTAGCCTCATGCCGTCCTGGAGTCTATCAGCCCCAGCAAATGCCATCATTTTGTTTTCCCTAAGTATGTGGTGGGGATATGGGTAGATTATGAGGTAATAGTTTTGATCAGAGATCCTCGTGGCCAAGAATTTGCTCGCCATAACCCTCGCGGCCTCTAAGGCGTTATGTCTTATTTGCGCGCTTTCCTTAGCTATTAACTTAAGCTCTACGACATAATCTCCGTGGGGATTGCCCATTCTAAACTTGACTACCTTTGGCTGTAGCCCTGAACCAATATACTCACGCCTAGTATAGGCTGGGCCACTCAATCTGGTATAGCAGTGAGCTGGTCTTAGTGGAATGTCTGATCACCACCTTAGGCCCGGGCGTAAGCTGTGTACTTAGCGTCCTTTAAATGTTTTCTGTCCATCTAGATGATCCTTAGACTTAATAACTTGTTTAATTACAATATCTCATCTAGAGGGCATCACGGTCTTGAAGATACGAGTGGTGTTAGTGGAACCTGAAAAACAGGGCAATATAGGCGGCATAGCAAGGGTGATGAAGAACTTCGGGTTAAAGGAGCTTTACTTAGTTAACCCTAAAGATCAATTAGGTGAAGAAGCCAGAGCCTATGCTTCACATGCGGTGGATATCTTAGAGTCGGCGATAATTGTTGATGATTTAAGCAAGGCATTGAAGGGCGTAAACTACATAGTTGGTACGACCTCTAAGGTCGGTAAAAGCCCTTCGAATTTAAGGAGAATAACCTTATTTCCTGAAGCTTTAGCAGAGAGACTTGTTAATGCACCACGTGGCGTTACGGCTATCTTATTTGGTAGGGAGAGCATAGGATTACTTAACAGAGAACTTGAATTGTGCGATGTCGTCGTTACGATCCCAGCTAATCCTCAATACCCTGTGCTAAACGTGGTTAACGCGGCTGCCATAATATTCTACGAACTATACAAAGTGGCCAAGGAGGCCGGTAAGGTTAGCTATTCAAGGCCGGCCGATAGGATGGTTGTAGATGTTGCCCTTAAACATTTTGAGAACCTAATGGCTGCCTCTGGGCTAAAGGGGTCTAGGCTCAGGTTGACCGTTAACGCCCTTAAGAACATCTTAGGTAGAAGTTTTATCTCAAGCCGTGAAGCTAGCCTATTAGCAGGAGGGTTTAGAAAGGCTTTGTTAAAGCTCTCCTCTAACAATGCTAAGCACCATTAAATCTTCATAGAGACCCATTCTCTTACGTACAACCAGCTTTGTCTTAAGGCCAAGCCTCCTCATTAACCTCAACACCTTATCTACTCTACTTATGCTTGACTGTAGAAGTAAGGCTCTTCCCTCCTTCCTTAAGACCCTCACTAAGTCCCTCAGAAACCTAGTTACTACAGCCACGCCACCCAGTCCTCCAGACCAAGCCTTACCAAGGAGATCTCCATCCATAACCGGAAGATAGGGCGGGTTAAACGCCATGAAGCTAAAGGCTTTGTCTCTAAAAGCTGTAGAGAGATCGCATAGAACTACGTCCACTTTGTCTCTCAGCGAATTCCGTTTAGCATTAAGCCAGGCACATTTAACAGCTTTTATGCTAATATCTGTCGCCACGACATATTTGTCTCCTGAAGCTATAGAAAGAGCTACGATGCCTGTACCTGTGCCTACTTCGAGGATTGGCTCTTTAATGGTTACTTTTTTAATGGCATCTAGGATTACGTAGGTATCATCTGATGGAGGATAGACTTCGTTACAAACCTCTATTTTTAGGCCTTCCACTTCCATGTACAGCTCTATAGATTGTAAAAAGCTCCTCCAAGCTTAATTCTCTAACCCTCTTCTTAGCTAAATCATGGGGTATCAACTCCTCGTTCACGTCTGGAATTAAACCTTTACCTGAGGCTCTCCTTAAAACGCCTAAGAGGATCTTATTTCGTTGACTAAAGAGTATTCTAATAAATCTTAGGAACTCCTCATAGTTCTTGATTCTATATTCTTTGGGTTTAATCAATACCATCGCCGAGTCGACATCAGGTATTGGGTAAAACATGAACCTGGGGACATACCTTATGATCTTTACTTCAGCGCTCAGTGAAACTGCCACCGTCAACCTCCCATAGCTCCTTGTACCTGGCTTAGCTACCAACCTCTCTGCGAACTCTTTTTGATAAACTAAGACCGCCAGCTTGAAATCTACATCCTTAAGTAACTTAAAGGTTAATGGAGACGCTATTGAGTACGGTATGGTAGATACAACTTTGTCCGCCTTTAAACCTTCCATCTCTAAGAAGTCTCCCTCTATGATTTCTATGTTCTTATAGGCACCTAGCTCATTTCTTAAAACCTTGACTAACCTTCGATCCACCTCTACGGCCAGTACTTTCTTCGCTTTCTCAGCTAAAACCCTAGTTAAGCAGCCAAGACCAGCCCCCACTTCTAACACCGTGTCTTCGGCTCCCACTTCAGCATAGTTAGTCATCTCTAAGAGTAAGGATTTACTGATCGTGAAGGTTTGCCCCAGACTTTTCTTAGGCCTTATGTTATATTTGCGGAGTAAACCCTTAACGTACCATGACAGGTCATCATCTTTTAAGACCATTACATCCCCTAGCGCTATCTACCTAGGCTAGGCGGCTGCCTAACGAACAAATAGTAACGTTGCCCACCCTTTAGTTCCTCTAAGATCCTCTCCTTGATAGCCTCGGCTACATTCCTAAGACCTGTCCTCTCCTCTATATCTCTAAAACTCTCAAAGGGTTTTCGTCGTCTCTCCTCTAAGATTTCCCAGAGCTTCTTCTTACCTACCCCCCTAAGCAGTTCAAGTGAGTGCATCCTAGTAGTTAGGGCTGGTGCATTATTGAATACCTCGACGAACTTCTTCTCATTCTCTTTAACAATCTTTTCGACCACCTTAACCAGCTCGTCTTTAGCTGAGGAGGTTAGTTCATCGTAGCTTATTCTCCTATTGATATGGTCTATCTTGTCCCTAATGCCCTTACCTATGAATACTCTATCGCCAGGAGATAATGTGACGCCTTCCTTTGGGACTAGCTCCAATAATGTGAAGAAATCTTCGCCTACAGCCTGCACTATTGGCCTCCTTAAATGTAGGGGTCTACGGTCTAGTGGATGGCCTTGGGGGAGGTAGTCTAGCACGTAGGCATACTCTTCAAACTTCTTAGATGACAAAGCCTACCACCGTTACTCTAAGTACTGATAGTACTCCTCAATGAGCGATAGTATGGATTTTAATTCATCTGGCATGAACGCTTTACCCTCTTTAATCAATATTTGCCTTAGCTCTTCGACGCTCTTAGGCATTATGTTAACTACCTGCGTGGCAGCTATTCTTGAGAGTCCATGTTCTAAGCATAACCTATTAACGAGCTCCTCAGCTTTATCCACAGGTAGTTTTGCGAACTTGGTGAGAAAATCAAGGGTCACCTGCTGAAAATGTTTTAACTCCCCCCACCGCTCCTTTACGGCCTCTAAAACCTCCTTTGCCTTGGCTAAGGGCACCTCCTCAATCTTCCTAACCTTCATTTCGCTGCCCCCTGAGGTAACACCTTAAAATTTATGTTTCGTCTTCCATTTAAGCAAAGCGGCCCTAGAGACTATAGTAAGCTAAGTTTGTCTTCGATTTTTTATCGAGGAAAACCTTTAAGCCGCAGTTGTAGGCGTTGTCTAAGAGGTGCTTCGCTATGAGCCCCAAGTCCAAGGGATTAAGGAATAGATCAAGGAAACTACTTTCCAAACACCCACGCGAAAGAGGTATCAGGGGTCTAAGTAAGCTCCTACAAGATTACGAGGTAGGACAGAAAGTAACCATCCATATAGATCCAACCAGGATAGAGACAGCTCCCCATAGACGTTTCCACGGTTTAACTGGGACCATTATTGGTAGAAGGGGGTCAGCCTATATAGTTGAGGTCTACTTAGGTGATAAGCGTAAAACCATAATAACTGAGGCAGATCACCTTAAACCATTAACCTCTTAACCTACTCTACATCTAGAACAGTTAACTCTAAGACGGTTAGGTCTTTACCTAGTACTTCAGCTACGCTAGGTGTGGTTCTACCTTCATCTCCAGTTATGAGTTCCTTAATATATAAGCCTCCTTGCCCTCTGATAGTTAACTCGATCTCGTCTTCGCTAACTTTCTTTGCTTCTAAGTCATACACCTTCTTCGTCCTCACTTTGTCAGCTCTCCTATGTAGGACCCTAGTTGGTGTGCGCTGTTTGATTATCGCTCCACACAATACGTCCTTCAACCGTTTTATTTCCTCCTCGCTCACCCCTCCAACCACCTTTACCTTCGCTAAGTAGACCTTCTCCTTTAAGGGTGCAGTCATCTTGAGTTTACGTACTTCCTCCCTACTTGAATATCTAAGTTCTCGTACCTCAACTTTACCTTGGGCTCTTTCATTTATCTTTGCTTCAACTTCCGACAAGTCAAGGTACCTCTTTCTAGGCTCCTTTACCTCTACTACAAATGGCCTACCTCTACCCAAGACTTTGACATCTACATCCTCTCTACCCGCACCGTGAAACTTAGCCTCTTTTCCTTCAAAGAGTTCAGCCATGGGTACTGCTATCAACTCCTCAATGGAGATTGGATACATCTTGCCTGTCCAGTTGCACCGTTCACAGCCAAGCCCCCAACATCTGGAGCACAACCATTTATTTTGAGGTATACCTGCCTCAAGTTTACGGTATCTACCATAAACAAAGACAGGGCTTGGTTTAACCTCTACTCTATCGTTTACGAGGTCTACGATCACTAGGATATCGGGTGTTAAGTAGTTCACTTTTTTATGTAGCTTAGCCATCAGGGCCTTTCGAAGCTCCCTATTTAAGTCGCTCTTTAAGCTCTCTCCGTAGCTCAGCGAGAACTTAGCTCTTAGGATATCCTCACGCTCTATCATGGACCCAGGTACTTTAGTGCCCACGAGGAACGTGTTAAATTCATATAGCTTTAAGGCATCGATTACTTTATTTATTAATGGGTCTAAGCTATCCATTAATCCTCCACATATATAACAGCTTTCAGATCTATTGAAGCCTAGACGCTTCATGGCAGGCTTAAACCCTGACCTGGCTAGAAGCTTAATTATCTCGTCGCCTCTCTGATCTCCCTCATAAGACAACCTATCAGCTTCTAGGGCTAAAGCCAACTTCAAGGCAGCTCCACGCTCTCTATTACTAAGCTTTCCCCCTAGCCTCGCAAAGCACCTACCTAGGCAGCTGTCACAGAGTGGAGCCTCTCTTATGAGGGCCTCGACAACCTCTAAAAGCTTCATGTATCATCACTAGGCCCCTAGTCCTCCTAGAAACGAGAGTTTTCTACCTCTCCTAACGATCTGCCTCAGCATTTTCTTCATAGTATTGAACTGGTCTAAGAGCTCCTTCACCTCTTTGGGGTCAACACCGCTGCCTCTAGCTATCCTCCTAATCCTAGACTTGTTTATTATTTCAGGCCTCTCCATTTCCTCCTTCGTCATGGATTTAAGGGCAGCTGCCCACTTCTCCATTTTCTCTTCAGCTATTTTAGCTACATCAGGCGGCAGTTTAAGACTTAACCCAGGGATTAACTCGAAGAGTTTTCTTAAGGGCCCCATTCTCCTTAATCCTTCAAGCTGCTCAAGCATATCCTTCAACGTGAACTTACCGGTTAACATCGCTTCAACAGTCTTTCTTTCAGGCCTCACCTCAGCTTCCTTTATTTTCTCTACGAGAGCTTCCAGGTCGCCCATGCCTAGCAATAGGCTTACAAACCTCTTTGGATCAAAGACCTGGATCTCATCAACCTCCTCTCCTAAGCCTATAAACTTAATGCTGGCTCCTGTAGCTACGACCGCTGAAAGAGCTCCGCCTCCACGCGCAGCTCCATCAAGCTTAGTAAGGAATATGGACCCTACTTTGACTGTTTTATGGAAAGCCTCGGCCTGCACCTTTGCTTGTTGCCCTATCGTAGCGTCTATCACTAACATTACCTCGTCAGGGTGTATGGCCTCAGCCATCTGTTTCATCTCCTCCATGAGGCCCCCCTCGTCTTTATGTCTTCCCGCGGTATCGACTATGACCACGTTAGCCCCCAATCTCTTCGCCTTCTCAATTCCTTCTCTAGCTATTTCAACAGGGTTCTTAGATCGATCCCCTCCTATTACCGGTACCCCCACCTTGCTGCCAAGTTGAACAAGCTGCTCGTAAGCCGCCGGACGATAGTTATCTGCACATACTAAAACCGGCTTATAGCCTCTACGTTTAAGGAATAGAGCTAACTTAGCGGCGCTCGTGGTCTTCCCGCTACCTTGTATACCTACCATCATGATGATGTTCAGCTTGTTTGGGTCAAGTTTTAACTCGGAGGGCCTACCTCCAAGCAGGTTTATTAGCTCCTCATAGACTGCCTTTAACGCTAATTCACGTCGCGAAAACCCGGGAGGAGGCTTTGTCCTTAACGCTACGTCCTCGATCTTCTTAGTTAAGGCTAGCACTAACTCTACGTTTACGTCCCCTTGAAGAAGAGCCCTTTGTACATCCCTTATCAGCTCCTTGACAGCTCTTTCATCAGCTACCGGGGCTCCAAGGAACTTAGAGACCGCGGTCCTTAGGGCCTCTGATAGCCTGCCCAACATTTAACGTTACACCTTTGGACATACTTCTCTATATTCAACTAGGCTAAAAAGGTAGTTACGTTGGGGAGAGTTAAAAGGGAGGCTTCTTCTAACCTGTTTTTCGTAATGTATGATTTTGGGCTAAATCGAGTAGCCGAAGATATATTGAGGATGAAAGCAGCCAATGTCGCTCTTCAACTCCCAGAGGGATTAAAGCCTTATGCTCTTAGCATAGCGAAGGAACTCGAAGCTAAGACGGGATCAAGGATTTTCATCTTAGCTGATCCTTGCTATGGGGGTTGTGACGTAGCCATAGATGAAGCTAAGAGGCTACGTGTAGACCTACTTATACATTTCGGGCATAGCGAGATGTTGAAGGGGCTCGAGATCCCTGTAATTTACGTCGAGTCCTTCATGGATCTTGCATTGAATAAAGTAATTAAGGACTCACTTAATCTATTAAAGGGTTCGAGAATAGGTGTTGTTAGTATTATTCAACACTCAACGAGGTTGAAGGAAGCTATCGAAGTACTTAAGGAAGCTGGAAAGGAAGTCAGGGTAGCTCCACCTCTAGGCAGGGTTAAGTATCCAGGACAGGTATTGGGCTGTGACTACTCATCTGCGAAGTCAATAGCGGACGAAGTAGACTCCTTTCTATTTATAGGTGGAGGCGTCATGCATCCTCTTGGCGTAAGGATAGTTACGAGAAAACCCGTCGTCGCTGCAGACCCCCTTACTGGGAAAGTGGAAGATGTCGAACAACGTTACCGGAGGCTAATTTCCATTAGGATGACCAAGATTGCTGAGGCCTCAAACGCTAAGATATTCGGGGTAGTCTTAGGGCTTAAACCCGGCCAATTAAGACCTCAGTTAGCAGACAGGCTAACCGAGGAACTAACTAAGCATGGTAAGCGTACCTTCCTATTAGCATGCAGGGAAGTGACCCCCAGTATTGAGGCTTCTTTTTCAGAGGTTGAGGTTTTCGTTATCACAGCCTGTCCCTTAATACCGCTTTTTGACCAAGAAGCTTATCATAAACCTTTACTGACGCCTCAAGAAGCTCTCTTAGCTGTTAAGGGCGGCTGTCAAAGCTTAGAGGAATATGAACCGTTCAAATGGTTTTAGGACTAAAGTATGTCGACTCCGTCTCGCTTAACGTAGGTGATGTGATTGAAGCTTAAGAAGCTAGCTATGATATTAGACACCCTACGTCCTCATCCTGAACCGACGCCCAAGCTGGAACAATACACGTTACTAGGTGAGGACGCCGCGCTTTTCCTATGGACCGCTAGGTACGACTTAGAGGACAGCGTAGTAGTGGACCTTGGCTGTGGTAGTGGTAGGTTAGCTATAGGCTCAGCATTGTTGGGGGCGTCTTTTGTAGTAGGGGTCGACGTGGATCTCAAGGCGTTGAAGGTAGCTAAGGATAATGCCCTTAAAGCTGGGGTTTCACACTTAACATCCTGGCTTTTAGCTAAAGTGCCCTACTTGAAGGTAAAGGCTGACGTCGTTATTCAAAATCCTCCCTTTGGGGTTCAACGCAAAGGAGCTGATAGGGACTTTATTGAATGCGCGTTAAACCTAGCTCCAATAGTATATAGCATGCACAAGTCCGTTGAAGGAGGCAGGAGTTTCATATCAAGGACCGTGAGGAGCTTAGGTGGCACGATTGAGCTCTTAAACACCGTGGAGATAAGGATACCGGCGCTCTTTCATTACCACGAGAAGAAGTTTAAGAAAGTTAAAGTCGACATATACAGGTTCCGTAGGGCAAACATTTAGGTAGCCCTCAAAATTTTCTCCAACTAGACGGAGGCTAAAAGAATGGAGGACATAGCTGTCCCAGGCGAATCACTGGGAGTAATAGAGGAATTCACACCTGGGACCGGTGTATACGAGGAGCTTGGGGTAGTATACTCATCGTTAGTTGGCGCCGTCATTAAAGACATGGCTGAGAGGAGAGTCTCCGTTAGACCCCTTAAAAACACTCTTCTCTTGCCTAAGAAGGGAGATATCGTAGTGGGCGTAGTGACGAACGTTAAGAAGGATTTAGCCGAAGTGGATATTTATCAAGTAGAAGGGGGTAAAACGTTTACTAGCCCCTTTAAAGCATTGATGCACGTAAGTAGGGTGAGCACGCGCTACGTGGATAAAATCACGAGCGTTCTATGGCCAGGTGACATAATTAGGGCTAAAATCCTCGTAGCTAAGGATCCCTACATCCTCTCCATGAAGGAGCGAGGATTGGGGGTCCTTTTAGCCTTCTGTTCTAAGTGTCGCGCACCGTTAATACTCAGGGGGAATAAGTTAACATGCTTAATGTGTGGTTCGTCAGAGACGCGAAGGGTTTCATCTAATTACATGTTGCATAGCGGTAGAATAGAGGCAAGATTAATTAAAGGGTTATTGTAATCTAGCGATTCAAGGTGCTTAAGGGATGGAGATTATTGTTCGTAGCAAAGACGAGAAAACCCTGGTTTTTGAAGTGAGAGGCGAAGGGCATACACTTTGTAACGCGCTGCGTGAAGCTTTACTCTCAGATAAAAGCGTAGTCTTCGCAGCCTATAGAATCGATCACCCCCTCATATCGAACCCCATATTCACTGTCAAGACTGATGGTTCAAAGAGGCCCGAAGAAGCCTTGATTGAGGCTGCCGACCGTATTATCTCTTTCACTAAAGAATTTGAGGAGCTCTTCCGTAGGTCTCTTCAAACCAAGCAAGGTTAAGTTAAACGCTAGGAGATGGCTTTGAAACTTCATAAACCTGAGATTAGGATATTAGGGGTTGAGGAGGCCTTAGAGCTAGGTGAGGATATCTTAACCACCTGTGTGGTTATGCGTGGGTCTCTCCAATTAGATGGAGTCTTTGTCTCCCTACACCGTAAGGGGGATCCTAGGTCATTAGCCCTCTCACTAAAAACTTCGCCTTACTTTAAGGAGTTAAGGGTAGTTATGTTAAGCTCTAAACTGCTTGACCAAGCGTCTTTAGACGAGGTTTACGAGGTACTTAGACTACCTACCATGTTGCTAAGCCACGACGGAATGAAATGGCGCCTACTAAGGTTTAAAGGATTAAACACCGAGGAAGCTTCAAGTATACTCTCTATAGCATCAAGTGATGAAGGACCCGAAGCTCTCAGACTAGCTAGGATGCTTTCCCCCATGGTGAAAGAACTAGCCAACTCATGGTTGAGGTCCTCTCTTTATCTCAGGAGGAAGGAGGGTAAGCCCTAAATTAGGGCTTGTGGAAAAGAGGGGTAACCGCGCATAGAAGGTGTAATCCTTGACCTATGGGGACCTTCCCTTTTGTCCTAAATGTGGGAGGCTACTTTCACCCCTAAGAGAGGGGGGCAAGGTTAAACTGACGTGTAAATCGTGTGGATACACGTTTGAAAGTTCAGCTGCTGCACAGTCCATACAGTTAACTCAACGCATCGTACATAGACCCCAGGAGAAACTAACGGTCATAGATAAAGAGGCACCTAAAACAATGCCTACTATAAAGGCTCTGTGTCCTAAATGTGGACACAATGAAGCGTATTGGTGGCTTGTACAGACCCGGAGAGCCGACGAAGGATCCACGAGGTTTTATCGTTGTGTTAAATGTAGCTATACCTGGAGAGAGTATGATTGACGCAACGGTTGATTAACGCGTACGGTAACGGTGCTTTAAGGTATGCGCCTATCACTAGAGGACCTAGCGAAGTATCCTTTTAGTCTTGAAGCCCAGGAACACGTTAAAGCTAGGGGACCTACGGTTGATGAGCTCTCTCAACCCGAATACCTAGAGGTCTTGGAGAGGGCCTTAGAGAGGATCGAGGAAGCCTTAACTAAATCTTTGGTGTCCGTTAAATTAGACAGGCTCGAGGTTGAACTACTATCATACCCCACCGCTGTTCTACTCGCATCGCTTAGCGGGGATAGAATACTGATTAATAGGTATGCTGAAGCTGAAGCTAAGAGGGCCTATGGTCTTTTACGCTCAGAGTCTTCCGAGAAGATATTGTGGCTAGCACGTACAACTTTCAATTGGGATATACTTCAAATAGGGATTAAAGTAGGTTCTAGATTATATGAGTACTCTATAAATTGGACTGATTACCTTAAAGTAGCCTTGGGCTTTAAATCTCCTCACTGGAAACTCGTTAATAGGTCATTAGTGAGTGGGCGTGTATACCTGCAAAAGCATGAACTCGCGAGGTTGATGGCTGAAGCTTTAAGGGAACGGTTGCTTTCAAGGCTATCTGCTCCCCCCTCTATTGAGCCTCCTCTCATCATCAAAGACTTCGTGGAGAAGGCTCGCTCCCTAGTTAAGGCTAGGCCGCTCACTCCAAGGCCGCTCGAGCCTTCTTTAATGGAGTCATCTTCAGAGAGTGCCTATCCTCCCTGTATTAGAAGTCTATTGGAAGATGCCTTAGCCGGCAAGCAACTTCCTCATATGGCAAGGTTTACCTTAGCTAGCTTTCTCCTTAGCATCGGCAAAAGCGTCGAGGAGGTCGTGGACGTATTTAGGCGATTACCTGACTTCGACGAGAAGAAGACTGCTTATCACGTTCGACATATAGCCGGCGAGATTGGCTCCAAGACAAAGTATGCCCCTCCTAGCTGTGAAACTCTAAGGACCTTTAACCTATGTAACCCCATAGACCCTCTCTGTCAACGCGTTAAACATCCCTTAAGCTTCTTAAAGATCAAATCAAAGTCTATGATTAAACGGCAATAAGCTTAACATTCTTATTTCCCCCTTAAGCCTTATCGATAGAGGTGTAACATTCTGGTCAATGAAAGTACTTTCCTTAAAACTCTATTCAAGTCGTATTATGCGAGAAGAACAAATGAGCTCAAGATTCCATCAAGTCTTGAACGAAGAGAATTCGCTTTTTTATTCTTCGATAAGGACGAGATGCTGCGTCACATTGGTTTTAACAACGTTAAGGAATTGCTTTCCTTTATTAAATTGTCAGTCCCAGCGCATGTATACTACTCATCAGCCTATTACATATCTCCTTCAGAAAAGGACATGGATCTTAAAGGGTGGGAGGGTGCTGACTTAATATTTGACATTGATGCTGACCATATCCCTACTCCCTGTAAAGAAGAACACGATAGGTGGTCATGTTTAGACTGTGGGGCTAAGGGGAGAGGGCTTGAGCCAACTAAATGCCCTAATTGTGGCGGTAGACGCATTAAAAGCGAGAGCTTTTATCTTTGTAAGCTATGCCTTGAAGCAGCCAGAGACGAGGTTCTTAAGTTAATTGAGGAGTTCTTAATACCTGATCTCGGCTTTTCATCAAAGGAGATCCAAGTAGCCTTCTCAGGTAGACGAGGCTACCACGTTCATGTAGAGTCCGAACTGGTCAAAGAATTGGATCAATATGCTAGGCGCGAGCTAGTGGATTATATCAAGGCGGTCAACGTTAAGCCTGAGGCTCATGGCTACCAATACAGTGTGGGCACGATGGTAAATCCTCCAACCCTTAATAGTCCTGGGTGGAGAGGTAAGATAGCTAGAGGAATATACAGTTTCCTTAGTAAAGCAACGATTGAAGAGTTGAGGAGAATAGCATCGCCCACGAAAAGAAGAGAAATCCAGGAGATAATAGACCTCCGCGAGTCTATTCTAAGAGCAATTGAGGGCGATAGGCCGAAGTGGCATGTATTAACTAAGTACGGTAAACGTTTTTGGTTTAAGCTTATCGAGGAGGCGATTAAAATTCAACGATGCGAGGTAGATGAACGCGTCACGACCGATCTAAGGAGGCTCATTAGATTACCAGGTTCGCTTCATGGAGACACTGGATTAATAGCTAAGCCTTTAAGCTTAAACGACTTAGATTCCTTCGACCCACTTAGAGACTCCATAGCGTTTAAAGAAGGTGAAGTAGAGGTGTTCATTGAGAGCTGCCCTCAATTTGAATTAATGGATCAAAGCTTCGGTCCCTTTGAAAAAACCATGGCTCGTGTTCCTACAGCTGTAGCTGTCTGCTTACTAGGGTTAGGGGTCGCTAAGCTAAGTAAACAGCTTGGGAATTATGGATAAAAAGTAGAGCTAAGAACATCTAAGACGCGCTAGGACCCTAAAATTAGTAGAGCTGGCAGAAAATGTATGCCGAGCTTAAAGATGCATGGAGGCTTGAGAGGTCCAGCTTTAAGCTACAGAGAATACCCTCCGACCTCTACAGAAGGGTTCGCGACTATCTACGTCAGCTTGAAGATAAAAGGTCTAAAGAAGCCTCCAGCATAATGGCCGACCTACTCTTAATTGAAAGGGAGCTAATTAAGAAGTTGGTTCTGGATCTCTTCGAGCTAAGGGTCTTTAAAGCTTTGAACTTAGCGTTGGAGGGTCTTCAAGAAGAGCTCAAAGACCTAGTAGATGAAGAGCGAGCCGCTGTGGAGGGCTTATTAGGTTTAATTGAAAACTTTAAGGAACAATTGTTAGAGGAGAAAGGTGAGGAGCTGACCTTAATTCTGATAACTAAGGATACTCCAACGATCATTGAAGGTGGAAAGGTTTATGGTCCCTTCAAGGAACAAGAGATAGCTTTCTTACCTTTACGGGTCGCTATGCGGTTGATCGAAGAGGGATTGGCTATTAAGCTATGAGCTTTACGGCGAGTAAGATTAAAAAGTTCTCGGCTCAGCCTCTTCAGCTAGCTCTAGTCGAGGGTGTCGATGGTGAAAGTACCCAAGACCATCAACACGTACTGCCCAAGATGCCGGGAGTATACTGAGCATACCGTAGCTCTCTATAAAGGAGGTCGTCGTAGAGCCCTAGCTGAAGGTGAAAGGCGTTATGCCCGTAAAAAGAAGGGATATGGATCTAAGAGAAAACCTGAACAAAAAAGGTTTGCTAAAGTAACTAAGAAACAAGTGCTCAAGTTAACGTGTAAGAAGTGCGGCTACATACTACATCGTAAAGGTGTGAGGGCCAAGAGGTTTGAAATAGTCGAAGTTGTAAGGAGGTGAAGCTTACGGGTAGGGTTAAGTTCAGAGAACTTATCCCTCAACCTAAGTCAAGGTTTCTCCAAGTGAAGTGTCCAGAGTGTGGAAACGTGCAAACAATCTTTAGCCATGCTTCAACGCAGGTCAAATGCATTGTATGCGGCAGGGTCCTTGCCTATCCGACGGGAGGTAAAGCGAGAGTAGAAGCTCGTATCCTCAAAGTTATATGAGCTAGAGGTCTAAGCAATGCCAAGAAAACGTAACCCCTACCCTGAAGTTGGAGAGTTAGTGATAGCCACCGTAGCAGAGGTCTTTGATAAAGGCGCCTATGTCACCTTGGACGAATACGGGGGAAAGAAAGGCTACGTACCGTTAGGGGAGGTTTCCTCCTCGTGGTTCCATAACATAAGGGACTTCTTAAGAGAAGGCCAAAAAACCGTACTCAAGGTGATAAAGGTTGATCAAGTTAAGGGACATGTTGATCTTTCACTTCGTAGAGTATCAAGCGTTGAAAGAGAGCGTAAGATGTATGAGTGGAAGAGAGCTCAAAGAGCTGAAACCCTATTAAGCTTTGCGGCCAAAAAGCTAGGCAAAACGCTTGATGAAGCATATGCTGAAGCTGGTTGGAAACTCGAGGATAAGTATGGTGAAATTTACGCTGGACTCGAAGAAGCTGTACGAAGAGGAGTAGAGGCGTTACTGGAGGCTGAGGTCCCTGAAACCTGGGCCCACGCGCTTCTAGAGATAGCTAGGGAGCATATCGAGATACCGATGGTCAAAGTTTCAGGTATATTGGAGCTTAGAAGTTTCCATCCTAAGGGGGTCTTACATATAAAGGAGTCATTGATCAAGTCGCTGGAGCTAGCTAAGTCAAAGGGATACAATGTTAGGATATACTCAGCGGGGGCTCCACGCTATGGCGTAGAAGTAATAGCTGAGGACTACAAGAAAGCTGAAAGCATCCTTAAAGAGGTAGCTGAGGCAGCGCTAGATGTTATAAGGAAGTTTGGAGGTCAAGGATCCTTTATCTATAAAAGGTGAAACTTAGCCGTGAGTTTACTTAGAAAGTGTTCTTCGTGTGGAAGATACACGCTAAGCAGAGATAAGTGTCCTTATTGCGGAGGCCAACTTAAAACTCCTCATCCAGCTAGGTTCTCTCCTGAAGACAGGTACGGTAAGTATAGGAGACTTCTAAAAAAGCGAGCATTAAGCCATTAATCATAGACGACCTCGTAGACTAAGACGAACCTATTGGGCTCACTAGCATAGACCAGCTTAAAGTGCTGCAACGGTTTAACATGGAACTCTTCAACCCCTGATATCACGAAGTCCTCCGTGGTCCTTATGTTCTTAATTATCGGTCCTCTCTCGCGAGAAAGTGGTTCTTCATAGTTATTGAAGATCATCCTATAGAGCACGGCATCCTCAGCTTTCTCTCCTGAAGGTAAGGTCAATGAGATGAACATGTTAGTGCTGGGGTCTCTAAAAACTGTGGTGCCTAAATAATCGCTGGGATCTAGGCCAGCTATGCTGGCCATCCACCCCGACTTAACCACGTCGTCTCCCACCATGCTTCCATAAGAGACCCAGTATCTACGCACGATGGGTCCTTCGCGTAGTTCGAGCGGCGCTACGTAGCCGAATACAACCACGTGTGTTACGCCCAGCTCTTTAAAGATCCTCAAGGCCACGGTCTCATTGGATAGGAAGGCTGTGGCTATCTTGGCTATTTGTCTATAATCTAGAGCGGCATTGTCACATGTAGAGCTGCGGTTACCTATTATGGCTATGTGGTAACCATAGTCCCACCAGCTAGCTACTACAGCATTAGCAGGGAGGTTTTCTCTCATCCAGGCTAGGGTGTTTAACCAATCGGGTATCTCAAAGGACACGGAGAAGACTGAAGTAGCTATGATAGGTGGGCTTCTAGCTCTCGCTATTAAGCCATGAGGCCCCATGGATAATGGTTGCACGAAGGGTGATACTATTGGGGTAAAGGATATGACCAAAAGCGCTAAGGATAATCCCGCCAGCGGCCTACTTAATCCTAATGTATATTTAATTCTACGTCTAGGCGTCTCCTTGACCCTAAAGCTGCTTATCAACGATTGTATGAGCCTACTTAAGGCCAGCCCGCCAAGCAAGGCTATTAGAGGGGCTAATAGAGCCATGAGCCTAGCCATGGAGGCGGCAGCGTAGAAGGTAACGCAGGTCATCAGAGCTAACAATACATCCACGTCGTCTCCCCTCTTGATTATGAAGAATAAGCCTAAGAAAGCCAGCAACAACGTTAACTGATACTCAGAGAGGAAGTAGGCCCATGTAACGGCTTGATGCTCAGATACCGAGGATACTAACGGGCTCCTAATTGCGGGGTTGAACACCGAGAAATATCTTTCAGGGGCTGTGACTAAGCCTGCATACCATAAACCAACGAGACCTAAGACCAGTACTATGACTATGGTGCAAGATATCAACCTCCGTTCTCTAGGCTTAAGGAAGGATAAGGCCTCAGCTAGGACCAATAAGGCATAGGCTGCTATAGCCAAAAAGCCTAAGCCTGAAAACAGGAACCCCGGTCCATGCTTAGGGACGAAGCTTATAATCAGCAAGGCCACGCTCATAGTGGCTGAGTAAGTATAGAGTAGTTTACGTGTATACCGTCCGAGAAGCACGACGACGATGGCATGGGCGGCTATTAAATTCACTATGTAGGTAGCTGCCCCCCACGTAGCTGCCATGTACCCTAGGAAGAGACCTGAAAGTGCAGCGTCGAGAAGCCGTCCATCCTTCCTTAAAGCCCTGACATAAAATATCAAGGCGCATACCATAGCAAATATCCCAACGCTCTCATCGTCAAAGAAGCCTAGAAGAGTCCTTGAAAGGTAGAAGCTAGGAGAGATAAAGGACATAAACACCGCTGCGTATAGGCCAGCGGCCTTGCTCTCAACCTCTTTTCCTAAGAAATACATAGAAACTGCAGTTAAGGCCCCCATGAAGGGGGGTAGTAGGATGCAGACTTCCATTAAGCTTAGCTTAAGCCCAATGGATGAAAGGAGCAAATAGATGAAGGCGGCTGTAAACGCTAACCCCGGAAACGCCGTATGGACTACGTCTCTTCCATGGGGATACCAGAACCTGAGATCTTTAAACCATGAGAACCAGTCAACGAAGCCTCCCCATCCTCTCTCAACCACGTATTTAGCCATCCAGTATTGAAAATACGGATCGAATTCATCTAATAGGTAAATACCCAGGTCTAAGCGTAAAAGCCTCAACATTAAAGCAGCGATGAACACCAGCGCTAGGGAGGTGGGTATAATTACATCTTCAAACTTGACTCTTACGAGTCTGAACCTAACTAACTCCTTAAGCCTCTTCAACCCCACCAACCCTTAGGTCTTCTCCTTGTGGCTTCACTTTTAAAAGGTAGCGTTCGACAAGATTTAAAGCACTCCACCCTTTCTTAGACGAGGATCTCAACGATGAAGGGTGATGACATTGCCTTCTGAGGGATACATCGGCGTATTGCCGAAGAAATTTGACCCCAAGTCCTTTGAACCAGCGATACTTAAATGGTGGGAGGAGGAGCGTGTATATGAGGAGGTTAAAGAGGCTAAGCGTGGAGGACCTAAGTTCTACTTTCTTGATGGCCCACCGTACGTCACAAACCCTATCCACGTGGGAACAGCTTGGAACAAGCTAATCAAGGATGTTTTCCTGCGCTATCATAGAATGAGGGGCTTCGATGTAAGGGACCAACCCGGCTTCGATATGCATGGCTTACCTATCGAAGTTATGGTTGAGAGGAGGTTAGGGCTAACGTCGAAAAAGGATATAGAAGAGAAGTTAGGGGTAGCCAAATTTATTGAGGAATGCAAGAGTTATGCTTTAGAGAACTTAAAGGTCTTAACCTCACAATTTAAGAACCTAGGCGTATGGATGGATTGGGACAACCCTTACCGCACTATAGATAACGATTACATCGAAGCCGTGTGGCTTGTAATTAAGAGGGCGCATGAAAAGGGGCTTCTATGGAGAGGTGTCAAGGTAGTACACTGGTGTCCAAGGTGTGGCACAGTACTGGCTGGCTATGAGGTCACCGAGGAATATAGAGAGGTCGAGAGCCCCTCCATATACGTTAAGTTTCCAGTGGAGGGTAGAGACAAGGAGTATATTTTGATATGGACGACGACGCCTTGGACCTTACCGGCTAACGTAGCGGTCATGGTTCACCCAGATCATAACTATGTCAGGGTTCGAGCTGGGGACGAGGTGTACATCCTAGCCGAGGCAAGGTATAGGCAAGTCTTAGAGGAAGCAGGTTTAAGCCACTATGAAGTACTGCAAGTCATTCCTGGATGTGAGCTGGAGGGACTAAGATATAGCCCTCCGCTCGCTGAAGAAGTACCTAAGCAAAGAGAGCTTAACCCTGCCCACTTCATCGTGTTAAGCCGAGAGTACGTCACGTTGGAGGAGGGCACAGGCTGTGTTCACATGGCCACTGGACACGGAGAAGAGGACTTCGAGGTAGGCTTAAGTTACGGTCTACCGGTATTTTCCCCGGTTGACGATAGGGGTGTCTACACTCAAGACGCTGGGAAATATGCTGGCATGCAGGTCTTTGAGGCTAACGATGAAATTATAAGGGACCTAGAGTCTAAAGGCCTGCTTTTCTCTAAAGGTAAAGTCCTTCATAGATACCCTCACTGTTGGAGGTGTAAATCACCCCTTATACTGAGGGCTGCTTCTCAATGGTTCATAAAGGTGACCTCACTCAAAGATAAGCTACTGAAGGAGAACGATCAAGTCAGATGGGCTCCTGAATGGGCTGGACGTATAAGGTTTAGGAAGTGGCTAGAGGAGGTGAGGGACTGGGTTATATCGAGGCAGCGCTATTGGGGGGTCCCCTTACCTATCTGGGTCTGCGAGCGCTGCTCTTCATTTAAGGTCATAGGGTCCCGCGAAGAGCTTAGAAAGGAGTCTTTAAAGCCTATCCCAGATGACATGGACTTACATAGACCATGGATAGATGGAGTTGAATTAAGGTGTAGCTGCGGGGGGATCATGAGGAGGGTGCCTGACGTACTAGACGTGTGGATGGACTCAGGAGCGGCTTCATGGGCTTGCCTTAAATACCCCAGTAAAGAGGACGAGTTGCGTAAATGGTGGCCAGCCGACCTCGTTCTTGAAGGACACGATCAAACTAGGGGATGGTTCTACACGCTGCTAGTCACCAGCGTGGTGGTGTTTGATAGGGCACCTTATCGCAACGTATTGGTGCATGGTTTCTCCTTGGACGAGCAAGGTAGGGCTATGCACAAGTCTCTAGGTAACATAGTTTACCCCGAGGAAGTCGTCGAGAAATATGGCAGAGATCCACTAAGATGGTACGAGCTAAGCTGCACCACGTGGGAGGACTTACACTTCTCCTGGAAGGGAGTTGAAGAGGCCTATAGAGAACTTAACGTACTGTGGAATACCTTTTACTTTGCAAGCCTCTACATGAACCTCGACAAGTTTAACCCATTGTCAGTGGGCGATGAAGTAAAAGAGTGGCTCGCTCCTGAGGATAGGTGGCTTCTCTCTAAGACTCAAAGACTCATTAAGAAGGTAACCATGCTCCTTGATAACTTAAATATACACGAGGCCTTAAGGTCCTTAAGCGACTTCATATTAAATGACGTCAGCAGGTGGTATGTAAGGCTCATTAGGCGTAGAACATGGATTGATAAGTCAGACCCCGCTAAGATAGCCGCCTACTATGCTCTTTACCAAGCCCTTTTCTCCTTCCTTAAAATGGCTGCTATCTACATACCCTTTACAGCGGAGCATATATACCAACACATGTTTAAGCCGCTTGCCCCCTCAATGCCTAAGAGCGTACACCTATGTGAATGGCCTAAACCCGATGACGGAATGATCGATGAGTCCTTAGAAGAACTAATGGATCTCGCTAGGGAGTTAGTCGAAGCTTCATTAAGTGCCAGGCAGCAAGCTGGAGTTAAGTTAAGGAGGCCTTTAAGTAAAGCTTTCATAGTTAGTGATGATGTTAAGGTTAAGGCCTGCATAGACCTTTTCAAGCATTTACTACTCGACCAGATGAACGTTAAGTCAATAGAGCTTATATCCACTAGCCAGGAGGCTAAGCTAGGTGAAGGATTGGTTAGGTCACCATTTAAGCGAGGCACCATTTACCTCGACTTAAGGCTTACCGATGAACTGCTAGCGGAAAGCTTGGCTAGGGAAATTGTAAGGAGGCTTCAGGAAATGAGGAAGGATCTAGACCTACCTGTCGAAGCTTATGTGGATGCCCTCGTATCAGCCCCTGATGAGGGCTCCGTATCTATGTTACATAATATGGAGGGCTACATTAAGCAGGAGGTTAGAGTTAGACATTTACAGCTAGGGGTTAAGCAAGCTGAAACCGAGGGCTTCTACGTTAAACGATGGTTAATTGAGGGTAAAGAGTACACCTTGGGCATCAAGCTTACATCATGATGTAGAGTAGGGTTAAAGCCTGCCTAAGAGTGTAACTCTCTGAGCCGGGGTGGCTGAGTGGCCTAAAGCGCCGGCCTTGAGTGTCCAAGAAAGCCGGTGCCCCTCTTGGGGCGCGTGGGTTCGAATCCCACCCCCGGCGTAACCTAATTATTAGGGCCACGCACGGTTGAAGCGGCCTCAAGTAGAGGGGGTCAAAGATTTTTGACGCCTTAAATAATAGCGCTGAGGATACTAAAACGGGGGTTTAAACGCCTTGAAGGAGTATGAGCTATTTGAGACGACGGCCGATGTAGGAGTTAGAGGTTTCGGTTCTAGCTTGGAGGAAGCTTTTGAAAATGCAGCCAAGGCTATGTTTGAGGTCATGGTCGATATTGAGGGTGTTAAACCTCTAAAAGAGATTGAGGTATCTTGCAGAGCTGAAGACCTAGAAGGCCTGCTAGTTGATTGGCTTAATGAGCTCCTAGCCCAGTCCAACGTGAGAAGAATGGTCTTTTCAGAGTTCAAGGTAAGTATCAGTAAAGAGGACTCTACCTTTAGACTAAAGGGCTTAGCTAGGGGGGAGGATATAGACCCTTCACGACATGACCTTAAAACCGAGGTTAAGGCGGCCACCTACGCTATGATAAAGGTGGGGAAGGAAAACGACAAGTACGTAGCCCAGTTACTCCTGGACATTTAAGTCTTCATAGGCCCTACGCTTCTTTTCATACTCATCTACTTTCATGATTACTTTAGCTGGACACCCAGCAACCACTACTCCGTCCTCAACGTCCTTTGTCACCACGGCTCCAGCTGCCACGACAGACCTCCTTCCTATCCTAACTCCAGCTACTAAAACTGCGTTTGCTCCGATGACAGCCCCCTCCTCTATGATGGTCTCCACAAGCCTTCTACTCTTAGGGTAGCGGTCATTAGTTACAACAGCCCTAGGGCCTATGAATACCCTCCTACCGACTAAGGTTTTAGGGGGTAGATAGACCGAGGATTGAATGTTAACGTCCTCCTCAAGCTTAACCATCCCGTCTATTATGGTACCGCTTCCTATCTTGCAACCATTGGCTATGATGCTCTTCTCCCTAATTAACACGTTATGTCCAACTTCAACGCTGTCACCAAGCTCCACTTCCTCGTAAACTACCGTCCCACTCCTTAAAGTAACCCCATTACCTATCTTAGCTCCTATGCTTACCTCGTCTAGCCTACTTAGTAGAGGCCCATTTAGGCTAAATATATTGATTAGCCTCTGTTTAGATGGGTAGCCTATAATGGTTAAGTCGCCTATTAAGCAGTGATCGCCTATAGTGGTCGGCCCTAACGTTATAGCTTCTCCCACAATGGTTGAGGGGGCGATCTTAGCTTTAAGCGATATGAACCTGACTATACATTCCACCTCCGAAGTAAGGCCTCAGCGCATGAATGTTCTCTCATACCCGCGGTGCGGGTAGACACTCGGCAAGCTCTTCATCGGCTCGGTAAATCCCTCTACGCGGGGGTTTAAACGTTTTAGCTCGAAGATAATATAGCTACAGTTTTTCTAAGACGCTGAAGCCCTATAGGTTGTGTTCCCCCCTAAGCGTAGAGTGAAATTGGCTGTAGCGCTACCCGGTTCATTTCTAAGCGAAGCTCATCATCTAAGGGACAAGACCTACAAGGCCGGCATTGTAGGTAGGGCCTGTGCTATCTTTAGGGTCGATGAAGTAATAGTGTACCTGGATAGGCCTGAGGTTAAGGAGGATGCCAGATTATTGGTTGAGCTGCTGGAATACATGAATAGTCCTCAATACCTCAGAAAAATGCTCTACCCTCTAAAACCCACGTTAAGGTACGCAGGGGTGCTCCCTCCTCTAAGGACGCCTAACCACCCTCTAGAGTCCAAAGTCTCCAAGCTTCCAAGTTCCTCGTTCAGGGAGGGGGTCGTGGTTAAGTCAGTGAATGATGGATCTCTGGTGGAGGTGGGGTTAGACGAATTAGTTAAGATTAAAGGCGTTAAGCTTAGCCCAGGCAATAGAGTGATAGTTAGACTGGTTAAGGTTAGAGATGGAGTGGAGGCCTATCTCTCCAACTTACATGAGGTCGACTATTACTTTGGCTTTAAGGTTAGGTTGGAGCTTGGAGGCCTAAAGTCCATAGCTAAGCTGCGGAGGTCGTTTTTCATATTAGCCACCTCTAGACTGGGATCGCCGCTAAAAGGCAAGGTCCTTGAAGCCTTAAAGTCGGCTCTAGTAGATCGGCCAATGCTAGTGGTATTCGGTAGCCCTAAAGAGGGGCTCATGCAGATGGCTGAGCGTGAGGGGTTAAAACTGAACAACATAGCTGATCTAATCGTCAACTTCATACCCCACCAGGGGGTAGAGACTGTTCGGACTGAGGAAGCCTTGATGGCGACCCTTTCAATCATTAACTGGCTAGCTTGGTCTGCTGAAGAGGCCCCTTACATTAATTAAGAGGCTAGTCTTTATTAGGGGCCGGAGGGCTGGGTGCTGGAGGCTTAGTTAAGCTTGACTTGATGGACGAGGAGGACGAGGATTGGGTAGGAGGGTCCACCAGCCAAGGAGAGGCTCTTTAGCATATTACCCTAGAGTAAGAGCTAGGAGGGTCATACCTAGGATTAGGTCGTGGCCTGAGGTTGAGGGTCCAGCTCGTCTTTTAGGTTTCGCGGCCTACAAAGCTGGCATGACGCATGCGGTGGTAGTTGAGGACTACCCTGGAAGCCCCCTCTACGGTAAGGAAGTTGTAAAAGCGGTAACAATCCTGGATGCTCCCCCTCTTTATGTCATAGGTATAAGGGCTTATGAAAAGACCCCTCTAGGGCTTAAGACTCTAACTGAGTGTTTAGCTCCAGAGCTACCCAAAGACTTAGGCAGGACTATTAAGCCCACGCCTACGCCTGGCTCAGGCAGCCTCGAGGAGATCGAGAAGCTACTAGATAGGGTAGCTGAGCTTAGAGCCCTGGTATGTACTCAGCCTAGGAAAGCTGGTATAGGCAAGAAGAAGCCCGAGGTCTTTGAGATAAAGATAGGAGGCGGGGAGATAAAGGAACAACTGGAGTACGCTAAGTCTATCCTAGGCAAGGAAGTCAGAGTCTTCGACGTTCTAAGGGAGGGACAATACGTCGATGTAGTGTCCATAACCAAGGGCAAGGGCTTTGAAGGGGTCGTCAAGCGCTTTGGGGTCAAAATAATGCCTAGATGGCACAAACATCGTAAGGGTTACAGGAAGGTGGGAGCCATTAGCCCTCAACACCCAAGCATGATGTTCACTGTGCCTAGGCCCGGCCAGCTAGGATTCCATCAACGCACGGAGTACAATAAAAGGATCTTAAAAATGGGCTCTAATCCAGAGGAAGTACAGGTTAAAGGGGGCTTCGTAGGTTACGGCTTAGTTCGAGGGGATTACATAGTTCTTGAAGGCTCAGTCCCAGGGCCTAGAGGGAGGCTTATTAGGATCCGCTATCCGATAAGGAAGCCTTCCTGGGAGCCTCCAACTCCTAAAATCACCTATATCAGCTTAGAAAGTAAACAAGGTGCTTAGGTATGGCCAACCTAGAGGCCACTGTATACGACCTAGAGGGCAACCCTGTAAAGAAAATCACTTTACCTAAAGTATTTGAGACCCCACTAAGGCCCGACCTTATCCAACGTGCCTTTCTAGCCTCCTTTACAGCCCGCCTACAGCCACAGGGCAGGGACCCCATGGCTGGGAAGCGCACCACGGCTGAAAGTTGGGGTGTTGGTTATGGAGTAGCTAGGGTACCTAGAGTCAAGGGTACGAGTAGAGCAGCCTTAGCTCCTATGACGAGAGGTGGTAGAAGAGCACATCCGCCTAGGGTTGATAAGGTTATAGTTGAGAGGGTCAATGTCAAGGAGAAGAGGCTTGCCATAGCCTCAGCTATAGCGGCGACCGCTAACAAGGAGCTCGTGAAGGCTAGAGGGCACAGGTTTAACGATGACCTAAGCCTCCCCTTAATAATAATCGACGATTTGGAGTCCATTAACACGACCATAGACGCTAAGAAGTTTTTAGCTAAGCTAGGCCTCTGGCAGGACGTGGAAAGGGCCAAGGAGGGCACTAAGATCAGAGCGGGTAAAGGAAAAATGAGGGGGAGGAGGTATAAGGAGCCTAAAAGCCTCCTTATCGTCCTAGGCGAGGACAAGGGGGCTTTCAAAGCCTTTAGAAATCTTCCAGGGGTAGACGTCACCCTAGCAAAGAACCTATCAATTAAACACCTTGCCCCCGGCGGTGTACCTGGACGCTTAACACTTTACACTGAAAACGCTATAGCCAAGTTAATTTCCGAGAGGAGGTTTGAGTGATGTCTAAAGATGATCCTAACAAAATAATCATCCAGCCCGTGGTCTCGGAGGCTGCTCTCACTAAGATAGAGCGTAACAATGAGCTTATCTTCATAGTGGCTAAGTGGGCTAATAAGCCCACCATTAAAAGGGCCTTCGAGTCCCTATATGGGGTTAAAGTCGAGCGTGTAAACACATGTATAACGCCTAAAGGCGAAAAGAAGGCCTACATCAAGCTAAGCCCTGAATATAAGGCTTCAGACCTAGCCGCTAAACTTGGCATACTTTAAAGCATAATCCTGCTCTGGAATGGTCAATAGAGGACCGTCGGCATCGTTACGCGGCTAAAATGTATTACGAGGTAAATTTAAATCCAACTGGCCCTGCCTAAGAAGAAGGGTAGAAGGATCATGGGTAAACGCTTACTAGTGCAACGTCGAGGCCGAGGAGGCTCGGTGTTCAGGTCACCATCCTGGAAGAGGGTAGGTGAAGTTAGGTATCCTGGATTAACGAAGGAGGAGCTTGAGGGTAAGGTGGAGGGTAAGGTTAAGGCTATATTACATGACCCGGGACGAGGAGCCCCTGTAGCCTTAGTTAAAACCGCTACGGGCTCTTTCCTCATGGTGGCTCCCGAAGGTCTCGTAGTCGGCCAGCGTATTGAGATGGGGGCTCAAGCCGAGCCCAAGGTCGGTAACATACTCCCAGTTAAATTCATACCTGAAGGTACTTCGATATGCAACTTAGAGCTACGGCCAGGTGATGGGGGTAAGCTTGTTAGATGTTCAGGAGGATACGCTACGGTGGTAGCCCACGCACCCGACAAGACCATAGTCCAGCTACCCTCAGGTGCTTTAAAGCAAATCAACCCTCTATGCAGAGCTACCATAGGAGTTGTTGCGGGTGGCGGGAGAATTGAGAAACCGTTTCTAAAGGCTGGGGCTAAGTACCACCTAGCTAAGGTGAAGGCGTGGAAGTATCCCACGGTCAGAGGTAAGGCCATGGGGGCCTACGCGCACCCTCATGGTGGTGGTGCGCATCCAACAGGTGGTACCCCAGTTAGCAGGAATGCTCCCCCTGGACAGAAAGTGGGTATCATTAGCTCTAGGAGGACAGGTAGAAGGAAAGGTTAAACTGAATTTAATGAGCTTTAAAAGTTAAGGTACGCTTTAGCGTAATCTACAGTATGGTAGCTGGTAAAGGAAGCAAAAAGGACTAAATAGCCCGTCCCCTCTTCTAGGTTCTCGGCCTAACTAAGGATTAACGGAGGATCCATGAATGTTTACTCCTCCAGGACTTGGCTATGATAGGGCTATTACAGTCTTCTCCCCAGATGGAAGGCTATTCCAGGTAGAGTACGCCCTTGAAGCTGTAAGACGTGGATGGACTACGCTTGGCATTAGATGCGTAGAGGGCGTAGTCTTAGCTGTTGAGAAAAAGAGGATCCTTCCATTGGTAGATCCATCCTCCATGGAGAAAATATGGAAGATCGATGAGCACATAGGTATAGCCTACGCTGGCCTAGCTTCAGATGGCAGAGTTCTCATAGACAGGGCTAGGATCGAGGCACAGATCAATAGGTTAATATACGACGAGCCCATTGACGTCGAGATGTTGACAAGGAAAATTAGTGACCTTAAACAGCTCTATACTCAACATGCAGGGGTCAGGCCTTTTGGTGTTTCCTTCCTCATAGCTGGTGTCGATAGAACCGGGCCTAGGCTCTTCATGACAGAGCCCAGCGGAGCTTATGCAGGCTACTACGCTGTTGCCATAGGTGCAGGCTCGCAACAAGTATCAGAAATATTAGAGAAGAACTATAGGGAGGATATGAGCTTAGATGAGGCCATTAAGCTTTCGTTAAGATGCCTAGAGGCAGTAGTGGAAGGAGGTATATCCTCAGATAAAGTAGAGCTAGCTGCTGTAGACGTCAAAACCAAGAGATTCGATAAGTTATCCAAGGAATCCGTCGACAAGTATCTTGCCAGCTTGAAAGGGTAACGCGGCTTCTCCTAAATAATTTTGAAGGATAAAATAAATCTCGGCCCTCAAAGTAATACCTAGGTGTAAGCGGGGAGGTACTATTGGAGCGAGGCGTCGTGGCAAGGCTGACGGTGGGTAAGGATCACTTTGAAGTGTTAGTTAACCCAGATCTAGCTTGGAAACTCAGAAAAGGAGGAAACGTCGACCTAAGGAGTGTGTTAACTGCTGAGGTTATTTATAGAGACGTGAGGAAGGGTCTTAAAGCGTCGCGCGATGAACTCTTAAAGGCGTTTAAGACCGACGACGTATTCAAGGTAGCTGAGCAGATCATTAAGCGAGGAGAACTTCAACTAACAGCTCAACAACGAAGAGAGCTTATAGAGATGAAGAGGAGGCAAATTATAGACTTTATTGCCCGTAACTGCGTAGATCCTAAAACAAACCTCCCACATCCACCTCTCAGAATCGAGAATGCTATGAATGAGGCTAAGATCTCCATAAACCCCTTTGAGGATGTTGAGGTACAAGCCATGGAGGTTATCAAGGCCTTAAAACCCATACTCCCCTTGAAGATAGCTCAGGCTTCCCTAGAAGTGTACATACCTCAACCCTACGCTAGCAAGGCGTACTCCTTGCTGTCAAAGATGGGGTCCATTAAAAAGTCTCAATGGCAACCTGACGGATCGTGGAGGGGCGAGGTGGAGGTACCAGCAGGCATGCAGCCTAGCATAATGGAGAAGCTAGCCTCCCTAACTAGGGGCTCAGCCCACGTAAAGACACTATCAGTTAAGTAGGTGGCCTCAGATGCCTTTATACTTTAAGGATTGGGACCTCGTGGTTCCTGGTGAGCTCTTAGCTGAGGGAAACTATAAGCTTGGATCCAACGTCTATAAAGAGGACGGCAGGATATACTCTAACGTCGTAGGTATCTTGAAGCTTACAAGGGGTACTATCAACGTGGTTCCTCTAAGCGGCCCCTATATACCTAAAGTAGGTGATCTAGTTATCGGTGAGGTCATAGATGTAACTGCATCCAGCTACGTAGTTGACATTAGAGCTCCACACGTAGCCTTCCTACACGCCTCTGAGGCCTCGACCAAACCCATTAACCCTCACGAGGAGGACTTGAGAAAGCTCTACGATGTAGGAGATATGATAGTGGCCAAGGTGATAGCCTTTGATAGAGCCTTTAACCCTTCTTTGACGTGTAAGGAGAGAGGATTGGGTAAGATAACGAGGGGTAGAATAATAGCTATACCGGCAGTTAAAGTTCCAAGACTTATAGGTAGGCGTAAATCCATGATAACCATGATTAAGAGCGAAACGGGATGTGAAATAGTAGTGGGGCAAAACGGCTACATATGGGTAGTGGGCAAGACACCCGAGGACGAAGACTTGGTAGCTGAGGCCATTAAGAAGATAGTGGAGGAGGCCCACGTAACAGGTTTAACGGCTAGGATAATGAAGATGTTAAAGGATAAAAAACGCCGTCAACCCTAGAGGCTAGAGGCTCGGCTTTAAATATGAGTTCTCCTCAAGTTTAGGAGGCCCTTAGAGGAGTCCTTAGGTGTAAACATGGCAGGCGAGCGACTGATATCAAGTGATGGGATAAGGCATGATGGTAGGAGGCTCGATGAGCTAAGGCCCATAAAGATGGCCGTCGGCGTCTTAAAGAATGCCGATGGTTCTGCTTATGTTGAGCAGGGGAACACTAAGATCTTAGCGGCGGTCTATGGTCCTAGAAGCATCCACCCTAGACATTTAGCCTACCCAGATAGGGCGAGGGTACGCTGTCGATACCACATGGCCCCCTTCTCGGTGGAGGTTAGAAAGTCACCTGCTCCTTCCCGGAGGGAAATAGAGCTGTCCAAGGTAATAAGGGAGGCTCTGTCGCACGCTATTTTCTTAGAACAATTTCCAGCCACCGCCATAGACGTGTTTATTGAGGTGCTTGAAGCCGATGGAAGTACACGCTGTGTTGGCATCAATGCTGCGTCGCTTGCCTTAGCTGACGCTGGTATACCTATGAAGGACCTCGTAGCTGCTTGTGCTGTAGGAAAAGTTGAAGGGCACCTCGTAGTCGACTTAACTGATCTAGAGGACAAAAATGGAGAGGTGGACATGCCCTTCGCCATGATGTATGGTAGGAAGAAAATAACGCTGCTTCAGCTCGACGGTATATTGAGTTACGAGGAGCTCTGTAAGGCTGTTGACTTGGCGATGACAGCCTGCGAGAAAATATACGCTATGCAGAAGGAGGCATTGAAACAGCGATACCTAGCTCTTAGGAAGAGCATCGAGGAGGGTGGAGGTTGATCTCGAAGGTAAAAAAGGCCCAAATCTTATCCTTGCTTAATAGCGGTAAAAGGATTGATGGTAGGTCCTTAGAGCAGTATAGACAGATAAAGGTTGAGACTAACCTCATAAGTAGAGCTGACGGTTCAGCTAGAGTAAGCCTCGGCGACACGCTCGTGCTTGTAGGCGTCAAGTATGAGGTGGGACCTCCATTCCCCGACACCCCCGACCTCGGAGTATTGACAGTCAATGCTGAGTTTTTACCTCTTGCCTCTCCCACCTTTGAATCAGGCCCTCCAGATGAAAACGCAATAGAGCTGGCTAGGGTTATAGATCGAAGTCTAAGGAAGTCTAACGCCGTCGACTTAACCAAGCTCTGCCTCATACCCGGTAAGAGCGTGTGGATTGCTTGGGTGGACATATACGTGCTTAACCATGACGGCAACTTAATAGACGCTTCAGCCCTGGCGACATCAGCGGCTCTCTTAACTTCAAAGATACCTAAAGCCGAGGTCGAGGGTGATAAAGTCAAAGTGATCTATGAAGAGCGTCTACCCCCACCTCTAACTTCACTCCCCGTCACCGTGACGGTGGCTAAGATAGGGGGCGCCTTAGTGGTGGACCCTGTCTTAGATGAAGAGGAGGTGGCCGACGCTAAAATCGCTATGTCGGTAGTGGGGGATAAAATATGTGCTGCTCAAAAAATGGGGGAAGGCTCCTTTGAAGTGGCCGAGGTCAAGAAGGCAGCCTCCTTAGCTATAGAGAAGGCTAAGGAACTACAAGACAAACTCATACAATTACCTAAACCTTAATTAGGGGCTTCAGCTCCTTGAAGCCGGGCTGAGTCTAGCGGTGATGGGGCATGGGTAGAACGAAGATAACCGGTTCAACGGCTCGCTTCGGTGCTAGGTACGGTTCATCCTTGAGGAAGAGGGTTAGGGAAATTGAGAGTAAATTAAGAGCTAAGCATAAATGTCCATTCTGTTTCACTGTCGGCTCAGTTAAACGTGAAGCCGTAGGTATATGGCGTTGTTCAAAGTGCGGCAAGGTATTTGCTGGCGGAGCTTATACGCCTTTCAGCGAGATTGGCTAATCCTCATGGTGCCTCCTATTGCCTTTACTCATAACCACTTCGCGTAGGCCTACAAGGAGAGTTAGATCCTTCTGTAAAGAATTAGCTAAATCGTTTCCCTCCACGGTTTACGTCAATAGGGGCAAGATGAACTTAGATGAGGTTCTTCTTGAGGCACTTAGTCGAGGGGCTGAGTATGCTTTAATCGTTAACGTAAGAAAGGGAAACCCTGGAAGGCTCGATCTATACCAAGCTAAGCTTCGGAAAAAACTATTGTCAATGGTGTGTTTAGGTGTTAAACTGGCACGTGAAATGGGTTATTCCGCCTCAGGCCTCAATAAAGGAGTAATTGTAGTGGAGGGTGAAGGAAACTTAGAGATACTAGGTAAGGCTTTATCTGATGTGCTGGGCCTACCGCTGGTTAAGAGCTGGGATAGGGAGGCTCTACTTGAAGAAGGCTATAGGTCAGCTATTAGACTTAGTCCTCGGAGAGATTATCTCGGTGTCCTCAAATTCGTCGACCTTAAAACTAGCATTGCCAAGGGGCCCATGATAAGGATCAAAAGACTGCTTCCAGCTTAAGGGGGTGGTCTTGCTGCATAAGGCTAAAATAGAGGTCATCGTCGATGATTTAACCGTTGCTAAAGCTCTCTTTGAATGCCTTAGACCTGAGGTGGTGTCACTGAGTGGCAGGTACTATGAGGCGTCATTGAGGCTCAAGGAACGAAAGCTGACCTTAACTTTTGAGTCTAATAGCCTAAGTAAGCTTAGGGCGGTCTTAAACTCATACCTTAGATGGATACGTTCGATCATCGAGCTTAGTGAGAAGATATCAAGGAGAGAACTTTGAGACAAGTTCCCCCTCAGGGTTTAAGCAACTTCCCGCTAATGTTGACAAAAGCGGATTAAGCCTTCATAGGTTCCTAGAAAATTAACGCCTCCTGGTTTGCGCAAAAGTTTTTAGACCTTTACTGTTAGCTGTCTCCAGTGGCGTTTAGTTTCATGGAGGTCTAAGCCTTGTCTCAGCAGGAATTACCGCCCGAACTTCAGCACCGACTCATGCAACTACAGGAGAGTCAGGAAAGACTTAGAGCTATAATGATTAGGAGGCAACAGTACGAAGTAGAGCTTAGGGAGGTTCAAAGGGCCCTAGAGGAACTTGAAAAACTGGAGCCTAGCACCCCTGTATATAAAACCGTGGGCTCTCTGCTATTCCTAACCGATAGGGATAAGACCATAGCTGAGCTCCAGGATAAGAAGGAGACTTTAGAGCTTCACATTAAGACCTTGGAGAGACAGGAGAACTTAGCTAGAAAGCAGGTGGAAGAGCTTAGACAGAAGATAACACAGTCCCTCTCCACACCTAGTGGGGCTGGAGGGGCCTAGCTTTTAGGGGCCCGTCTTGAGCGTAGACGAGGGGTTACTGGAACAGGTAGCCGTGATGGTGGAGGAGAAAGTTAGGAGGGAAATATACTCTAAATTACCGCGAGGAGCCGTATTAGACCTATCAACGGTTGCCTACGTAGACAGGGATGAGGAGGGTAAACTCTTAGTTAACGTCGACGTGGAATTAAGAGCACACCCAGGCCTTAATGTAGATGTAGATGAATTGGTCAACGAGGCGGTAGAGGAAGCTCTAAAGGAGGCAGATAAGGTGTTAAGGGAGAGGGGGCTTAAGCCTGAATAAGAAGGGTCTCAACCAATGTACGCGGTGGTGGTTGAGGATCTCTGGTATACTTATCCTGGTGGTTCTGAGCCTGCCCTTAAAGGAATAAACCTAAACATTAAAGAGGGCTCCTTCACGGTCATCGTCGGTCCCAGTGGCTGTGGTAAAACCACGCTGTGTAGATGTCTTAACGGCCTAATCCCTCACTTCTATGGTGGTGAGGTTAAAGGCCGGGTATTAATACATGGGATCGAGGTGTTTTCAAGGCCTACTCACGAACTAGCCAAGGAGGTAGGTATGGTGTTCCAGGAACCCGAAGACCAGCTAATATGCCTGACCGTGGAGAGGGAAATAGCCTTTGGTCCAGAGAACTTAGGGTTGCCTAGAGAGGAGGTCTCAGCTAGAGTAGAGTGGTGTTTAAGGGCCTTAGGTATAGATCACCTTAGACATCGAGCACCGTACGAGCTATCGGGAGGTGAACAACAGAAGGTTGCCATCGCCGCTGCGTTGGCGCTTAAGCCTAAAATCCTTCTCCTCGATGAGCCTACCTCAAACCTGGACCCGTTAAGTGCCCAAGACTTAATTGAGACCCTGGTTAACCTTAACCGAGAAGGTCTCACTATAGTGCTGGTTGAACATAGACTTGAACTCGTAGCCCAACACGCCTCTCAAATGGTGGTTTTATCTAGGGGTAGGGTGGTGGCTGATGGAGACCCTAGGGAGGTCCTATCCTCAAGGTTAATGGACGAGCTGGGGGTGGCTGTACCTAAACCCATCAAGCTGTATAGGTATTTAGCTAAACTCGGCATAAAGTTACGTAGGCCTCCATTAAGCCCTGAGGAGCTAGTCGACCTCCTAGCAGAGGTGAAGGCCGCCAATGATACTCATTGAGGATCTCTGGTATACTTATCCTGGTGGTTCTGAGCCTGCCCTTAAAGGAATAAACCTAAACATTAGGGAAGGGGAGTTTTTAGCAATAGTTGGGGAGAATGGTGCTGGTAAGACCACGCTAGCTAAACATTTAGTGGGCTTACTTAAGCCTCAGCGAGGTAAAGTCTTAGTCTACGGCTTAGATGCCTCTAAATGCAAGGTGTCCCAGCTAGCTAGGCTAGTCGGCTTCGTATTTCAAAACCCTGATCATCAACTCTTTTCCGAGACTGTTATCGAAGAGATTTCCTTTGCCCCTAAAAACCTAGGAGTGGAGAGCAGAGTAGAGGAAGTCTTGAGGCGTCTAGGACTTGAAGCCTATAGAAAAAGATCCCCCCTGACGTTAAGTAGCGGTGAACGTAGAAGAGTGGCTTTGGCCTCTATATTGAGCTATAATCCAAGGGTGTTAATACTCGACGAGCCCACCGTGGGTCAAGATGCTGCGCAAAAGGAGGAGCTTGCCTCGATAATGGAGGAGCTAGTTAATGAGGGGAGGACTGTGGTGGTGATAACCCACGACCTAGAGTTTGTAGCTGAATATGTACCAAGGGTAGTGGTTTTATCTAGGGGTAGGGTGGTGGCTGATGGAGACCCTGAGCAGGTGTTAATGAACGGAAGCCTCCTTAAATCAGCTGGCCTCCTTCCTCCCTCTTTAGCTCGGCTTAGTTTACTTTTGGCTGAAAGAAGGTTTCTCGAGGAGCCTAGGCTCTATAGGGATCTATGCCGCTTAGCTAAGGAGATAGCTAGGAGGTTAAAGCTTGAGCCTACTTAGAGGCTTCTCCTACGTCAAGGGGTCAAGCTTCCTCCATAAGCTCGACCCAAGATCCAAGCTCTTACTATCTTCTTCAATAGCCCTCTCCTCAATCCTCCTTAGGGGCTTACTATACCCCTCCATTCTCCTGTTGGCGTTATCACTGTCCTTGTTAGCTGCTTCAGGGTGTCTTAGGAGGTGGGCGCCTACATTGAAGGGGCTCATACCCTTAGCCCTTTTAATACTCTTAGTCAACTGGTGGTTCGTGGGGTGGGCTTACGCTATATCCATGGTTATCCTACTATTGACGCTCGTGTGTTCACTATCCATCTTCTTCCTTACTACAAGCCCAGACGAACTCTCACTTGCTTTAGTTAAAATGAAGCTCCCCTACGAGCTCTCCTTGGAGCTATCCATGGCTATACGCTTCATACCTACCTTAGCTAGGGAGGCTCAACTTATCGTGGACGCTCAAAGGGCTAGGGGGTTAGACTTAGAGTCCGGCTTCATTAAGAGGCTCAAGAACTTAATACCAATCCTCGTACCCCTCGTAGTTAATACTGTCCGTAGGAGTTACAGAGTGGCTGAAGCCATGGAGAGTAGGGGTTTCGGTGCCACTAAGAAGCGTACCTGGCTTTTTGACCTCAGGTTCACGGTTAAGGACTATTTGACTTCCGTCTCCTCGCTTCTCCTCCTCGCTTTCTCAGCCCTCTTCGCCCTCACCGCTTAACCTTACCATGTTCATCTATCTCGCCGGCCCTAATCCTAGTAGACGATATCGGCTTGCCATCCTCAGCAAGCACCATGGGCACCACAACTATGGTGAGTGGCGGCAAACCACGCTTAACCCTCTCTCTGCTTATCTCCTCTCCTCTCGGCTTAGTTTCCTCACTCACGACTAGGGCCTCTATTGAAGGGTCCTCTAGGAGGAGACCTTCGGGCCTGCTTATCATCACAATCTTGGCCCTTTCCTTAAAGCCTTTCTCCTCAAGGAACCTCTCTAAAGCCTTCAGCCTCTCACCATAACTAGCCACCTGAGAAGCGTATGGTTTTTCCTTCACCATTTCGTCAGAGCATAGACCTATTAGAACCTCTGAGCCTACCTCAAAGGCCTTAGTAAGCAGGGCTCGGTGTCCATTATGTAACCTGTCAAACGTGCCCCCCACCGCCACTCTCTTAAATTTAACCACGTTCCTCACCACTCCATTGGGGTCGTGACCAAGGCCTCGCCTTCATACACTACCACTGTGCATTCAAACTGACTTACAACACCACCAGCCCCTTCCACCAGCACAGGGTAGCCGTAAATGGCCTTGGCCCTCGCTAACTCACTTAACAGCTCCCTAAGCTTCTGGAGCGAATGAAGGTCCAATAACCAGCGCTCAGTGAACGGCAGTTGATTAAATCTCCTCCAGACCTCTTTAAGTAGCTCCTTAGCCCCCTTATCTTTAACTTTGCCCCCAGAGTACCTATAGATGAAGACCTGCTCTCCATCGACAACGTAGCCCGCGCCGTTAGTGACGAAGGGCTCTACAGCGTACGCCTTGCCCTCCTCAATAACCCCCTCTCCAGCCTTAACATTGGGTACCGAGTCTCCTGCATGTAGATTAAACCTGGATAGGCTATGGCCTGTTAGGTTCTTAACTGGCTTATATCCATACGACTTAATAGTGGACTCTATTACGCCACCTATCCTTGAAAGAGCCACCCCAGGCTTAAACCCCTCCAGGGCCCTCTCTAAGGCCTTCCTAGCGGCTTCTACCAAGCTTTCCCACGAAGGACTTAAGGTAATAGTAGCCGCGACGTCGCCTATATAACCATCGACGTGGGCGCCAACATCGACTTTAACCACTGCCCCCCTGGGTATGACTGTCTCGTCGTCGGCTGGGGAGGTGTAGTGCGCCGCCACGTGGTTAATGGAGACGTTGCAGGGAAACGCTGGCTGCGCGCCAAGCTCCTTTATAACCCTCTCGGCTACCTCACAAATCTCCTTAACTGAGACCCCCTCCTCAACCCTCCTACAAGCCTCCTTCAACGCCTTAGCTGCCGTTTCACCTGCTTTAAGGTAGCACTTTAGCTCATGTTCGTTCATCGAGAAGCCCTCTCTAAGTTTTCTCCTTAGCCTGGGCTATGGAATAGATGGCCGAGATAAACAGCTCACCACCACACTTAGCACAACTTCCAAGTTTCTTAAACACGAAGTCCCCTGCCCTAAACTCGCGCTCCTCTCGGTAGTCACAGTTTAGGCAGTTAATCACGGTGACTACGCTGGGCACCTTCTGTGTTGGCGGCTTGCGTTGTGAAGCCATGGCTAATAGGCTGAGGGACATGGTTACGAGCGCAAAGAGGAAGATTAGAGATAATAACGCCTCAGCGTGCGCCTCCCTAAAGAATAGGCTTAGGGCCACTAGGGCCAGAGCTAGGGCTGCTGAGACTGCCGCCAAGCTAGGCCATAGCGCCCGCTTCAACCTTCCTCACCCGTTACCTACACCTATCGTGTTACCTATACCTGCGAGTATAACCACATCGCCCTCTTTAGTCCTCGTCCTTATGATATTCTTTACCCTCTCTACCGCTGCCTCCACCCCCTCCACGATCTCCTTCCTCATGGTTGACACAGCTTCCTCTATGGACTCCTTTATGGTCACCGCGTCTAAGGGTATCTTATACTTCGTCGCCACCTCCTCTATCTTATATTTCTCAGGCCCTGGATCCCCTATTGCTGCCCCTACGCCTTCAGCTACTTGCCCTGTACGCTCCCCTTCAAGCTTAGCTGCGGCGTCCACCATTATTATCCTCGCCACCCTCTCACGGTAGTTCTCTACCAACTTAACTACAGCATCACCCGGCTTACCTATACGGCCACCAGGCCCATCAGCCTTGATAACCACTAGCTTTCTCCCCTCAAACGGTACCTCTGAAGCTACTACGTCCTCAGCTATCTGGTAGGACGGGTGGCCTAACATGAACCTGCCAGCCACCATAGGCCCTGCGGAGTCGCCTATAGGCTTACCTGTGGAGAAGGCATCAAGCGAGTTATAGTAAGCCTCGGCTATCCTAAGTATTAGGGGGACGGCGTAGGCTATCTGCATAAGTATCAAGAGGCTCTTAGTGCGCTTACTTAGGATTAGATAGTGCCTGGTTATCTTGTAGATGAGGTTTAACGCCATGGTTACTGCGAGCAGGTCCTCTAAGTTAGCCGCCGTAGCCTTATCAGCTTTAGGGGCTACCCAAGCTACGAAGCTCCTAAACCTGTCCCTCTCCACGTCCAGTATATGCTCAAGCCTTTTCAATACACCAAAAGGATCTCTATCGACGGGCTCTATTACAAAGAACTCCAAGAAATCCTCTATGGCCCTAGAGGGATCCATGTCTGGCTTACCTTGCTCCATCACCGCCTTATGTAGGACCTCCTTGCTACGCTTTAAGTAGCGATCTAACTTAACTAGCGCCTTCTCTACGTCCCTAGTCCACCACAACCTTTGAAAGTGCTGGTTAAAGACCATAAACAGCATTATGAACACGAAGAGATAGGCTAAGGAAAGCAGCATCTGATAGGGGTCGCCTGAAGGCCATAGCTGTCCCAGCTCTATAGGCAACACCTTCAAATCCACGCCCCCTAAACCCTCTAATAAAGCTACCACCGGTCAAGGTAAAAACTCTAAACCTTTAAACGCTCTATTACGTCTAAGCTTCATAGAAAAAGATCACCGCGATAGCTTGCATCTAGCAAGCCTTTCTGGGCATGGGTAGGGTAGCTAGGAGGGTCTAGATCTTACTTTTCAGCTGAAAGCGCTTAAAGTAAAGGACGAGGAGGTTATTTAGAGACCTTCTCAAGGAGGATAGAGGAGCTACGTAGAAAGGCCGAGGAGGGGGCTTTTCACGGCTGGTATAATAGAGGTTAGAGATTTGACCAAGATCTTTAACGGCGGACTAGTGGCGATTGATCGCGTGTCCTTTAACGTTGAGGAGGGCGAAATCTTTGGTTTCCTAGGTCCTAACGGTGCCGGCAAAACCACCACCGTTAAGATCTTATCTACGCTCTTAAGACCGACTTCGGGTATGGCTAAAGTCTGCGGCTACGATGTGGTTAAACAGCCTGACAAGGTTAGGCGCTCAATAGGTATAGTTTTCCAGGAACCAGCTCTCGATGATAGGTTAACGGGACGCGAGAACCTAGACTTTCACGCTAGGATGTATGGGATGAATAGGAGGCAAAGGGAGAGACGTATAAAGGAGGTCTTGGAGCTAGTTGGCTTAACCGATAGAGCTGACGACCTGGTTAAGAACTATTCAGGGGGGATGAAGAGGAGGCTTGAATTAGCTAGAGGGTTAATGCATAGCCCCAAAGTACTCTTCCTAGATGAACCCACGCTTGGCTTAGACGCCCAGTCGAGGAGGGCCATATGGGACTACGTGTTAAGAATGAACAGGGAGGAAGGAGTAACTATTTTCCTAACCACGCATTACTTAGAGGAAGCCGAGTTTTTAGCTAAGAAGGTAGCGATAATTGATAAAGGCAAGATAATAGCCCTAGATACTCCTTCAGGCCTAAAGGACCTAATGGGTAGAGATGTAATAACGCTTAGCTGCACTAAGCCACAGGTACTTGTTGAGGCCTTAAAGGGTGAGGGGTGGGTTAAGGACGTGAAGCTCTTCGATAGCTCACATTTAAGCATATACGTGGAAAGGGGCGAGGGAAAGGTGCCTAAAGTGGTTAAGCTGGCTGAGGAGCTAGGCGTCGAGGTGGCGTCCATAAGCCTACGTAAACCAACGCTTGAAGACGTCTTCATACATCTCACCGGTAAAGCTCCTCGAGATGAAGAAGGAGGTAAAGTAGGCTGGTGGCCCCCCTGGAGGCGTAGAGCTTGACCCTTCAAGCAGTCTACGTGTTATGGCTTAGAGAGGTAAAGCGCCTAGTTAGGGCACGTAGTAGGCTTATAGCGAACCTCATTCAACCCCTCCTAATCCTCGCCATATTAGGCTTTGGTTTAAGCTACGCTAAACTTCCAGGCCTCCGCTTAAGCTACCTAGACTTCCTCGCCCCAGGCATGGTAATAGTGGCTGTAGCCCTCTCCTCTATGACCTCGGGAGTATCGGTGATTTGGGACCGTCAATTCGGCTTCTTGAAGGAAGTCCTCGTAGCACCCGTCAGTAGGCTCTCTATAGTCGTGGGGAAAGCTCTAGGTGGATCTACAGTGGCCACGCTTCAAGGACTCGCCATACTAGCTGTCAGCGTTCTCCTCGGGGTCCAGATAAACATCCTTGGTCTCTTACCGGGCTTAACCTTCATATTGCTTACCTCCATCTTCGCCGTTGGCTTGGGCTTAATAATAGCGTCTAAGGTAAACGACTTTGAAGGCTTCGGCCTGATAATGAATCTACTAGTGTTTCCGCTAATACTTCTGTCCACGGCCTTCTTCCCTCTAGAGAGCGCTCCCAACTGGATGAAAGGAGTGATTTACCTCGATCCTCTAACTTACGCTGTCGACGGGTTGAGAGGAGCTATTGTAGGAGGGTCAGCAATGCCCTTAACCCTCGACCTAACTATATTATCGGGGCTGTGCGCCCTTACCATGTTGTTGGGCGCCTACCTCTTTGGAAAATGTGAAATTTAGTCAGGTATACATAGAGGAAGCGCTATGCGGCCGCACGCCAGCATCGGCTTTTCCCCGACCCTCGCGGAATCGAGTACTCAGCACGACGGCGGAGGGCTTAACTTCCGGGATCGGACGAGACCGGGTGTTTCCCCTCCGCCTATGGCCGGCGTACGGCCGCAAGATACTACGTGAAGGGGTTCTAGAAAAGCTTTCCTCAATACCCCTGTCATTCATCGAGGAGAGGGCTGGAGATGCCCAGCTAAAAATATGGGCCCGGTGGGATTTGAACCCACGACCTGACGGGTGCCTCCGTCGCTCCAGAGGTTCGTCATCCCCTGCAAGGTCCCGCGCACCCAGCTCCTCTGGAGCCCTTAACGCCGGGCTCATTCACCCCGGTGCCGTCCTACCTGGCTAGACCACGGGCCCGCTTATTCTATTTTATTCTGCCGACGCGCGCAGTATAAAGGTTTCTTCCGTAAGGACTAGGGTAGAGCCTAATAGCGAGAGATATCTGCTCTGTTGTTTTCCTCACAGTGTTTACATCGCAATGCTTTTAATGACGTTAAACGGGCGGCCAGGCATGATTATAACGATGATGATTTTCTCCCAAAGTTTTTTGTCTAACACTCTAGAGGAAACAGTGGTAGCTATGCGTACCTGTGCACAGCATCATCACTACGATCATAACTTCTCAAGTCTTGCGTATATACGCAAAGCTCTTCACATACTTGTTCTCGTGAGCTGTCCTCTAATTTGATGATAGGTGAAAGAGGTAGCCTGTCGAGTTTTATTAATGGAGGGTCAGGGAGGAGTCCATTAGTCATCGTTCCTAGCCGTCGCCACTCATCATACCCTCCAAGTAATGTTTTGACCCTCTTTTCTTAATTTTATCTGCTTTTGATTAAGGCCTCGGCCCCTGTAGGGTTTATGAGTACCTTAGCTTTCTTCAGCTCCGTCTTTTTTAGAGCGTCTTCGATGGTGGGGGAGTATTCAAACCCTAGCTGCTGTACTTCCTCCTCGCTCATATTGTCAGTGACCACTATCAACCTCTTTCCCCTCAAGATCATTCTAAGCTTCAAATATATTAGGGCAAAGACGTAGTCTGGAAGCTTATCTAACATAGCTTCTATCTCCTTCTCGGTCTTCTTAGGCAGTTCGTAGCGCCTTAGTGTCTCCGCTTTTTCGCTAGGCATGCCTTCATAGGCAGGTGTGGCTAGGATTATGGTCCCTCCGGGCTTAACCGCGTCGGCCACGGCGAAAATACCCTTCCAAGCTTGGTAGAGGTTTACGTTAACTGGGTGGCTCGTAGTTATGGCCACGTCTACAGGCTCGGGAAGCTTAAAGAAGTAATGCTCCATAAATTTGGACGTACCTTCTCTATGTGCTTTTAGGGCCTCTCCAGCTACGGCTCCAAGGTATCCTCCGCTAGGTGAGGGGATAAGGTTGACTATGTAAGTGGGTAGCTTAGAGGCCACGTAGGCTTCGTCAGCGTAAATAGGGTTTCCTTCCATGACGCCTAGAGCGGCTCCTGGCCGGCTTAAAAGACTATGGTTAGCTTTAATCGTCTCCTCGCCAGCTACACCTGGCAGTAGGATTTTGGGTCCTCCTGAAAACCCGGCGAAGGGGTGTGGGGTTATTGTGCCTATGGCGACCCTTACGTCAGCCTCGGCCACGAGGCGGTTGACGTAGATCTCGGTGCCATTAACCGTCCTGCCCACGTACACTAAGTCGCCCCTAGGATTATGCATCATTACCTTCTCAGCCAGCTCCTCGCCTAGTTTAGTCGCCACCTTATCCTTGCTAGGTGGTGGATGTAAGCCTAACGCCATAACCACCTCAACTTCCTCGGCCTTTTCAAGCTCCCTCAACACTAAGTCGGCTATTCTAACTACTGGTGTGGCCCTGGTTGCATCGTCAACTATTAAAGCTACCCTATACCCCGGCTTAACGAGGTCGCTCAGCTTAACTCCGTCGGCAGGTTTCTCTAACGCCTCCTCCACAGCTCTACGTGGATCTAAGCTAGGCGGCCCTTCCTTCTCGGCTATAAGCGTAGGCTCAAAGCCTTCAGGTAGCTCGAACTCAAGCCATTCGCCGCCATACCTAAGCCTAAACGGCATCAGTGAACTTCCTACAAAGCTCTATTTAACCATTTAAAGAGGTACATTGATCTAAAGAAGTTATTTAATCCTCTCTAGCAGAAGTGAATTTAGGTGGTGGCTATAGCCGAGGAGAAGCCCGTGGAGGTCCACGAGCTACCCCCACCGCCTAGAGGCATAGTGGGGCACCTCAAAGCGATCGGGCCTGGCATCATCTTAGCCTCGCTCTCCATAGGCGCCGGTGAGTGGTTCCTCTTCCCAGCTATGATCCTGAAGTACGGCCCCATGTTAATGTGGACCGCAGCTGTAGGTTGTATACTGCAGGCGGTGCTCGGCGCGCAGTCCATGAAATACACTATCTACTGCGGACAGCCTATACATCAAGCCTACATGAAGCTGGGCAAACCCATAGCGTGGGCTTGGGCGTGGGCGCTGCTCCTCTTCATCCCCGTCATGTGGCCTGGCTGGGCAGCAGCCTCAGCCACAGCTATAACTGCCCTACAGCTAGGAAGGCTCCCTGGTCCAGGCGACTCAGGCTTAGTCTTAGCGTGGGCGGTGGTCCTCCTCTTCCTATGCTTAGTGGTACTGCACGTAGGCACCAAGATTCAGAGGACGCTGGAGGTCATCAACTGGCCCATAGTGGTCATGGTGGTGGTCCTCGTCGCCATCGCTGTGATAGCTGGCGCTCCAGCTTGGGCTTGGGGCGACGTGGCTAAGGGCCTCTTCACGCCCTACCTACCCCTTGGCCAGGGCGTAAACTGGTTCATATTAGCCGCGGCCATAGCCTACATCCCTGCCGGCTTCGGCTTCAACATGATGTTGTCGAGCTACGCTAGGGACAAGGGCTGGGGCATGGGAGCGAAGGTGGGCTACATATCGGCTGTAATAGGCGGCAAGAAGGTTAGACTGCTAGCTGAGGAAGTGCCGTTTAAGCTGGACGAGGAGAACCTTAAGCGGTGGAAAGGCTGGCTGACCACGGTTAGGATCGACGCGTGGATAGTGATGTCCTTCATCACCTTCATAACCGTGCTCATGACCTCAGTGTTGGCCTACGGCTTGCTGGCCCCTAGAGGCTTAACGCTCTTCGGCTTCAAGGTAGCCTCAGCCCAGGCTGAAGCGCTAGCCGCGGTGCTTGGACCAGCGGCCTGGTTCGTAGTGTTGTTCGGCGGCTTCTGGATGCTCTTTGGAACCCAGTTCGGCTTAATGGACGCGGTGTCTAGGGTTATAACCGACAACTTCTGGATAGCCAGCCCCAAGGTTAGATCGTGGTGTAAGGAGGACCCGAGGAGGTTCTACTACGCGGTCCTCTACACCCTCTTCATAGTGGCCTTGATACTGCTGGTGGGCTCCATAGGCTTCGGCTGGGCTAGGCCCTATGAGCTAGCCGCTATAGGCGCCAACCTAGGCCTCTTCGCCCTACTCGTCGCCTACCCTCTACAGATAGCCATAGACTATAAGTTCATGCCTAAGGAGCTAAGGCCTCACCCCATTACCACGCTTCTCCTAGTAATAGGCATCATCTGGTATGGCTTCTTCCTAAGCGCGCTGTTACTACAGACACTGGCAGGTATAAGGCTTTAAACGTTAACTTTCTATTTTTCTTTAACCACCTCGCCCTCAGTTAAGGTACGCCACCTTATCTTCAATCCAGCGGCCTGTATAGCTCTATAAGCCTGGTCCTTGGGCACGCCCAGCTCAGCTAGCCTACGTAATACCACGCTTAACCGCTCCCTCTCTAAACCCCTAAGGTAACTTAATACTTCCTCGCTTAGCTTTAAGGGCGGCTCCTCTACCTGTACAGCTACGCCCTTTTCATACCTCTTAAGCCTACGGTAGACCTCGGCCACGTCGATCCTACGTTTAAAGTACACTACGTCGAAGGGTAGCTCCTTAACCTCGGCGCACGCTAGGTCCTCGTCTACCGCCAATATCAGGTCCACGCCTCTAAGCCTCCTAAGCTTCTCAAGCTTCCGCTTAAGGTATTGATGGGTCCAGAACCCTAAGATCTCAAGGTAGACCTTTGCGTCCCCTTTAATTAAGGCGAAGTCGGGGATCATTATAGCCCCGTCCACCACTATAGGCTCCGGCTCCCTAACCACCTCCCACCCCAGCTTAGCCGAGGTAAACCGGCGGTAGAAGTCCTCCTCAACCGAGCTATCAAACTCTATCTTCTCCTCAACCTTAGCTGGGAGAAGCTTGGCTGCGGTGGAGCTATCCAGCATCATTATCCTTAAGCGCCCCCTCTTAATCTTGGCTTTGAGCCCCCAGTCCTCAGCCTGGACGATTAATGGGATCAGCTTGGCCAACCTCGTCCCGTAGCGCTCTACTTGTTTAACCGCTGAGGCAGGGCCGTCCAGCGTTAACTTGACGGAGGAGCCAACCTGCTCGGCCGTATACATCAATCCTAGCCTCTTAGCCGCCCTTAAAACCTCCTTGACCACGCTGCCCGGCGCCTTAAGCCAGGCCTCGATGCTTAAAGCCTTAAAGCACATGGTTTGAAGCAGGGCTAGGTTATACAGCTTCAGTAGGTCCTCAGCGGTGATCTCATCGAAGGCCTCTAACACCATCTCCTCCTCATAAGCGGCTTGAAAGCTCCTCTCAAGCTCCTCTACGCTCACACCTAGCTTAGAGGCCGCCTTAGCGAAGGCTTGAGCCCTCTCCTCAGGGGTTAAAGCAGGCCCCTGCTTAAAGACCTCAAGCCTAGCCCTTAAAGGGTC
>Ga0180302_10000037_pt1 | contig 46410 bp, 51 predicted proteins | sample GuaBasSediGuay17_FD_121794 | JGI IMG/M metagenome (GOLD analysis project Ga0180302, IMG submission 121794) | Subseafloor sediment microbial communities from Guaymas Basin, Gulf of California, Mexico - Guay17, Core 4571-4, 12-15 cm | ecosystem: Environmental > Aquatic > Marine > Hydrothermal... | reverse complement strand
TAGATTTGCAAGCTTTTATGCTATTGCTGCGTCGGCTTTTCTCAGACTCTATTCTGAAATACCGTTAGCTGCTTATCACTGGCTAATGAGTGTGATGCTTCATGCGTAGAAATTACAAGAGCGATTGAAATTCAGCTTTATCAGGCGCTATTAATCTATTCCGTTCACATATTTCCTTAAATGAAAGAGGAACTCTAACGTAGACTACCACTCCTTGATTAAGGTTATCACCCTTTATAAAGAAGGCTAATAGTCCTACCTTAAATGACCTTAAGGTAAGCTTAAAGTCATTTAGCTCACCAAGAACATCCCTCTGTTTAAAGACTGCATAAACCTCCTTAGTACCAGTCCAATCAACTGTTTAGGCATAGAGTCACTCCAAGACTCTGTATCGTAGTAAATGGTCTTCTCGACTTCAACTTCCTTATTCCTTAACTTGAACACCCACTTAGCCTTAGTATACTGATACATCTGAGTCACAACTCCACAAGTCCTCTTCGAGAGGTAGGAGATGCATATATCTCCTCAAGAAATACACGTATGTGCGAGGATGTAAATTCGATTTATAAAATAGAGTCTCCCACTCATTTTGGTATGAGGACAACGCAGACTTCGTTGCAGCTTTGAACATTGCTAGAGGGGGCTTAGAGGTTGCTAGTGGCATGCGTTGACTATTCGGGTGATAAGGTTAAAGTTTATGGGCTTATAGCGGTTAGAGAGGAGAATTTAAAAGCGTTGGAGAGGTTTCTACCCATGTCCCCCCACTTTTCTGAAATTAAAGTGAAATTTGCTAAGATGAAAATTCTAAAGAGCTTTCCTAGGAGGTATGAGAGAGTTAGGAATTATGTTGAGAAGCTAGTAGTCTCAAGTGATTTGCAAGATATAGTGAAAGAGTTGGAGAGATTGAGGAGCGAGATTAAGAGAGTATATGTTGACGCCCACGTTTATAGGAGGATAAAAAGCTCTTGAAGGGCATGGAGGTAGTAAGCGAGAATAAGAAGTTATTGAAGCGTAAGAATGTAGGAGTCTTAGTAGCGTTTAACATCTTAGACTTAGCAATGAATCAGTATAAGAGGAGGCTATTAGCGAAGTAGGAGTAAATCCCCCCTCTCATCGAAGGGCAAGCCCCCCACTCGAGCAGGGATCATCTACGGTAATATCATATATGATATATATAAAAGCTTATCTTTAAAAAGAGAAAAACGGCACAAGTAGTAGAAACTTTACTGGAAGATTTATAATGCTTGACTACCCTATAATAGATCACTCCATCGTGTTCTAGAGTATAGACTATCCTGTCCAGTACTCCAGTCTCAACATTGACTTCAACATTTAATACCTTCATTTCAGTTAACGAGGGCTTAAAAGTAGCTATTTTAAAGGTCAATAATTTTAGGGAATTTAAAGTAGTTAGCTTATGCGTGAATTTTATGAAAAGGCTAAGAAGGAGCCTGAGAAGTATGAGAAGTTATTGATTAAGAGACTTGACGATCTAGAGGACTCATCAAGACATACTTTTAATTGGATTATAGCGTTGCTCAACATCGAGTTAGCCTATGTAGTGTTTTGTGGACGAGAGCATTATATACCACGCTTTTCTACTTACCATTGCTCTTCACACTGACCTCTACTATACTGCTAATACTGAGGCTATTCTTGGTAGTAAGGGAAATAAGCGTAGTTGAAGAAATATTATACGGTGACCCAATGAACATTAAGACAATCGATAAAATTATCATATGGTATTTACTAGCATCAAGCATATTCATTACACTAATTGGAGTCTACCTCTTAATAAGCTCATGAACAATTAATTCTGCCTCTTTCCCACGCCTAACAGTAGCGTACAGTTTTGTGAATGTGAATATCGATGCTATTATTGGCAAAGCCATTATCAAGTTTGCAGGATAACAAGACTTAATGTTAATGTGGAAGACGTGAGAAAAGCGTTTACAGAGATCTTAGACCTAAGCTTCTTTGGTCTAAGCTTCTTAGACCAAAGAAGTTGTCGTCACGATTTTAGCTAGTGGGGAGACTATTGAAGTTAGTTCATTTGATAATAGTGTAGTCGAGATAGACAATGTACCCTTTGGATTGATTAAAGTGAGGGTTGTTGGTGCAGTTGTTGAGGAGAGAGTATTCAACTTTCAAGGCGGTGTAATAGAAGTTAGGGAGCAAGCGTATGTAAAGTGGAGGGAACGCTCTTCAGTCTAATTTGAATGCTCTCACTTAAGTTTACACGTACACGAGCTCACAGCATCCACATTAAACAGAAGAGCGTTTAGTTTATATGTCTTCTCACTGTTCGGATATTTAAGTTGAATACTCTCTCCTCAACTCTTTAACCTCAAGAGTTGAGGGAAGAGTTTAGGAGTGAGATTAACAACTTAAGAGAGGAGTTTAAGAGCGAGGTCAACAGATTGAGTGAGGAGTTTAAAAGCGAAATTAACGGTTTGAGAGAAGAGTTTAGTGGAGAAATCAATAGCTTAAAGAGTGAAATAAGCAACTTGAGAAACTACTTCGACGAGAAAATAGACTCAATTGATAAGAAGATAGACTCAACATTCTGGAAGCTAGTGATACTAATCTTGGCGAGTATGATAATACCGATAATATTAAGGCTATTGAAGATATAAACTCTACATTCGCAATCTAAAACTTACCACTAGAATGAATACGAATTTAGGAACACTAAGTATGAAGTTGCCTATTACTTTTTAATGTAGAAATGTTTTTAGATCATATAAAAACATAGGGGGTATGGACGTAGAGGTCCTTGGTCTTCTTTCCCGCTAATCGACTCTTCCTCGACAATCCTTTCAACGACCACAACCCCTTTGACCTAGCCCATAGCTCAGTGGACACCTACTAGCTTTTCAACTCTTACCTCTCAGTGTTGACCCCTAAGTAAGCTATCATAGGCTTGAAGTACATGTTTTTACAGCCTTTATAGAGCTAGTATTACTTCAACTTCCCTGAGCTGTTTGGTTACCGGGTCTATCTCCAAGCCTAGCCCCTCCAAGGCGTGAAGCTCCAAGACCTCGCTGTCTTCCTCAAGGGCGAAGACCACTATGGTGGTAGCTCTCCTGCCGAGGCACTCCACAACTGCCTCTGGATTTCGCGCTCGATAATCCTATTGTCGATGGTTTTGAACTTCCTCCTCCCCGTGGGCTTGATGTCCAACTTTCCGAGTCTCTCCTGCTTAACCTAAGTGTAGAGGCTTCTGGTATCAAATAACAGCCTTACCTCCAGGCACTTCCCCTCCTCATAAGGGTTGCAAAGCCTCACACTGGTGGTGAGTCCCATGTCTTACGCCTCTGCGTATACTCTTTCTGTTACAGTGATGTAACACGACCATATGAGCTTTGCTCTTTCTCGTCTATCTTCTCATCAATTCAGCCTTTTACTCCTCATTTCACAATGGAGGAGTCGAGGGATAGAGTTTCCAAGCTTGAAACTAGGGATACACTTAGGCTAGTTAATTATGAGAATGAAAAGGTATTCAAGGATTTAAGGTGAGAGCTTCAGGGAGTGTAGCTTAACGATGGCTCCTTCTTCAAGATGTAACATATTTAGATGTTTCTAGGATTTTATTTTAGGGGTTACTATGAAGTCTAAGCTTGCTGAGCTAGGCGAAAGGATCTACGAGGAGAATAAGGCTGAGTGGGAGAAGACTTACTTAGGCAAGATCATAGCTATAGATGTTGAGTCTAGGAGCTTAGCGGCTGTAGGCGATAGCTTAGATGAGGTTTGTAAGAAGGTTTTAGAGAAATATCCCGGCAAGCAATTCTACTTCAGGAAGGTAGGTCCGTGCGCTGCTACAGGCTACCTATTTTAGGCTGATCCTCAATGAAGGTATCTTATAGGCATGATATGCCCATAGTGAGAATTATCGTTAAGGGATCTAGAGGTGAAAAGGAGTACGACGCATACCTGGATACTGGGGCTGGTAGAACTCTCATACCTGAAAGAGATGCTATTGAACTAGGCTTACCATACGTCGGAGACACACCTATTATAACTGGAAGCGGTAAGGATGCCATCAAGGTATTCATGGCAACAGTCATCTTTCTAGGAAGAGAATTCTACATCCCTATCCTTGGAAGAAACAAGGAATGTATAATAAGAGAAGGAAGCACAATAGAGATATTGCTAAGCAGAACTGGAAGACGATAATTCAGCTTATGAGCTATAAGGGTAGAGTTAAACTTATCAATCCTAAAAATACCTCATCCACCTGCCCTCTATGTGGAGGTAGATTAATGAAGCTCCGAAAGGGGCAGGTAGTTAAGTGTAAGGAATGCGGTTTAACTTTAGATAGACAATTGTGCGGAGCGATAAACATCTACTTTAAGATGAGGGGCTTTCCTCCTTCCCCGAGCACCTTCTACCGTGTGGTGATAAAGTCTATGATCCCTCGGTGGAGGGTGCAGATGAAGAGAGGGAGAGGGGCTACCCCGATAGGGGGTAAGGGTGATGATATGTCCCTGATGAACCCAAGAGGGGGACTGAGCCTAATGAACCCCAAGGGTTTGATAGACCAAAGATTATTAACATCTATGAAGGTCTACCAAACCTGAACCCCTAATACTGGGTGGTAAATTTTGTAAGAAATAACTACTGTCATAATGAACGTAGAATACGTTGCCTCAATACTGAATAATGCAAGAATCCAGTCCATACACTTCCTAACATCGTCTTCAAAACTTTCCTTTTCCTTAATTAACAAATCCCTATACTTCTCTGATTCAATCATACAATAGGTGTTTATCTAAGAATTGTTTAAGAATGTCTTGATGTCCGAGAAACATTTCTATGGCTTTCCGACTTAGCATGTAATCATGAACTTATTCTATGATACAATATTACTTATAGTAGCTCTAATTGGTCTCCTCTTAGTACACTTGCTAATGATCACTTTGATTCTCTCAGCAACCTATTCTCGTTGAGAGGATTAGTAGGGGTTACGTTGACTTCATTCTTACGGCAGTAATGTTACAATAATGAAGCTTAATGATAGGCTAGAGTATTGGGGCATCACTGTAGGACGTTATTTTCACAGGCTTTTTCTCAAGATCTAGGAGAGTTTCAGTGAATTCCTCTACTATGAGGTATTCCTCTGTTATAAGGTCTAAATGCTTTATTTGAGGGTGTATATTTGTGACTTTTGGAGTTACCTCAACGACTTGAAGGTATTGATCACTAGACTTTATCTTGTCTACATTTTCCTTTGGGAAAAATGCTATGAACCCTCCGAGGTCAGAGCTTCCGCACATGAGGATATTGTTGTTAATGATTTTTACTTTAGATATTTCAGCCTTAACTCCTTTGATGTAAACTTTAAATCCTCTAACAAGTTTACCAGTATATTTGTCTAGGACTAAGAAATATCCACCATAGGTGAAATAGAGACGCTCCTCGTCTACAGCGATTGATGGAGTAGAGTATGGAAACGACTCAGTGAATTCACTAGGCAATATATGTCCCCAAAGAAGTTCACCATCAAGGTTAAAGCATAAGGTGTAACAATAGTTACCAGAGACGTATATACGGTCTCTCTCCAAACATACAGCATATGGCTCGCTAAGCCACATTCCCTCCTTAGTCTCGCTGAAGTCGATACACCATCCAACATTAAAGTTCTTCTCAAGAAGTATGAGGAGAGAGTTGTTGTTCATTGCTTGTCTCCCAGTCACAGCATACTCTTTAAAATGATATATCGAGAGGAGAGATGTAGGAATATTTTCACTAGGAGACTTAACCCAAATCATTACTTCACTTAAGTCACTTATGGAGGCTCTAAGAATGCAACCATTTTCATTACAGGCAACGGCAAAGTCGTTAGTACAGTAAATATCGTTAACTATATGATATTCCTCATTATGGTCGAAAATAGTCCAACACTTCTCGAAATCTCCACGTTCAGGGTTAAGGAAACCTAATAGAAAAACTCCTGAAACAGCGAGATGATCTCTATAGCTACAGAGCCTATTAAAACTGAAGTCGTTTGAAGTAAGTCCAAACCACTTTAAATTGTTATCAGCCAAACAGCCTATGAAAGTTTCAGAAGAGAAGTCGCCACAGAAGTATAACTTACCCTTATAAGGTAAGACATCATTAATCTGCGCTTTAGGCTCCCCAATAATACACAACCAATTAGACATGCGATAAGTGAAAAACTTTGAAAATATATAGCTTTCCATGTTGTAGGTCTCTTAAGTATTTAAATGTCTAAGATCAGAAGTAACTTAAGTTCATTATTTAAAGAACTATGTTTTCCAAGGAACACATTCGGTTTACATAGATTAATGAGAGGTAGTTAACTGATATTGATACACATGAGAAAATCATTTGTGAGAATTCTCATAATTTATGTTTTTCGTCTCTTGTGGAGAGCGTTTCATCGCCTTAACTCTTACTGAGACATCGTAGACTTGGTTTGCGTACGGGACGTTCAATATTACTTCGGCTTTTCTGGCTGACAACTGTTAATTAAGGTGATCGACGTTGCTGTTAGTATTATAAGTGAGCTAATTGCTAACTGCTTAGTGAGCGTAGGGAAACTATTCCTCACGAGTTGAGTGATCTAAGGTGACTTTAATTAATACTCCCGTTTTTAGAAAAAGGCCTATCATTTGGTTAAAGCTATGAACTCCTCCACTGTCCTTACCATCTTTGGCCTCTTACCCTCAGTTATCTTGTTGACCTTCTCCTTAAATTTGTCTAGTTCTTCCCTCCCTTCTAGCACTCCAACTTCTAACGCGAACTCCCTAATTTGCTCAGGTTCTAGGAGTTGTAGGGTCCTCCACTCTCGTTCCTTATCTCTCCCTAATACTAGACAGTTAGCCGGTTCTAAGCCAGTTACGTAAAACTGTTCGCCCATCATCTTCCACTGAATGAACCTATGAAGTTGATCTTTGCGGAACTTTACATACACTCCCATGCCGTCTAAGAGCCCCTCGTTGACTATTCCAGCGTAAGCGAATCCCTCTTCGTCTACAAGCATTTCGTGGAAGTAAACTTTCTCCTTGTACCCTTTAACTGGTTTGTGAAGTTCGTCGAACTTCTCTGCGTCCTTCATGGCTTCCTCGTCTCTCGGTACATAAAGCTTTGAGGATAGCACTAGTCTAGAGCCTTCGTCTACTATGGGAAAGCCGAAGTTGAAGTGATAGAGGATCATGAAGGGCTGAGTTTCATACCCCTCGTTAACAACTTTATCTCTTATAAGGATCTTTTTATCGCCTAACTTAGCTCTTATCTCCCTGTATAGCGCTATGTTAGAACCGAAGAAAGAGACCTCTCTCGTAACTCCCTTCACTACTATGTCGCACTCATCATCACTCCACTCGTAGTTAACGGTGACGTTTCTCGCTGGGATATAAGAGTAACGACCGTGAAGTCCTAGCTCTTCACCTAAGTCTACAGTTGGGGCGCCGACGTAAGTTAGACCGCAAGTAGTTAGTAAGCCTAGGAACGCTCCACGGAGCCAGCCTAACTTCTCAGGCTCGAAATAACTGGGGTGAACGTAAAGTGTAGGGCTGATGTAAGCTATGGGAACTCCTTTGTAGTTTGTCTCGCCTATGTCGAGCCCTCTATCGATTAAGACTAGGAATGAGAGTCCGCTACCGGTCTTAATCTCGACTGCCCTAACTCCCCTCTCCTTCCCGTCAATAAACTCAAAGGGCCTTGCGAAGGTTAACTGAGATAGGCTACCGAGTCTCCTCATTAGCTCTCCTCTACTATATTCTCTCCCGAATAAGCGAACCACACTCTCACCACTATCAATTAAGCCTTTACCCTTTATAACAATCAAGTACTTAATGGAGGGATGAGAGACAGTCAGCTTAGTGAAAGAAATGTCTAGCTTTAACTATCGATTACTTGACCCTTAGGACTGGGGTGACTCCGAACTCTCCTAAGTTTACCTCAAGACCAGGAGGGCGATCTGCTAGTAACACTCTAAACCCTATACATCTACCTTTAAGAGCTTTAGTCTCAGTTAGGTCTCTCAACATTGAGTCCGCGAACTTAACGCCATCACTTACAGGGATAAGGACCATGTCTAATCCAGCTACACAATAAACGGTGTAGCTCATCAAGTCTCTTAGCGTTAGTAAACCTCGTCTACCAAGGTCTTTTAATCGATTGTCCTCGGCATAGGGTAGCATGACCTCATTGAACCCTATCCCTTCGTACTTATGAGCTGCTGTTCGAATAGCTCTATTGACTTCAACGATAGCCGAAATAGTTCCGGGATCTCCGAATTCAACACCACTCACTCTCTCAATGAGCTCAACGACGCTATCGTCCATCCATGGTGATAATGAATAGTCAACACCTAAGAACGGAAGACCTCTCTCAAGTCCTCTACACAGTTCAAGCGTACGTTCAGCGATCAACTTCAACGCCTCGCTTAGTGAGTGCCCAAAGTTCAAAAGGTCGAGCAAATGTTTAGGGTAAAGGAGGCTCACTGAAAATCCTCTCTCCTCAGGTCTATTGACTGGGAAGTAGGGAGTCTGAGGAGGCTCACCTATCGATAGACCGAGTCTAGAACACCCACTCCAACTTAGCCTTTCATGGACTGTAAACAGGAGTTCTGATGCTTTGAAGGGAAGGTCATTACTGTACATAAAGGACACATAGACCTTTTCACTTATACTAAGCAATTCTACAATCTCCTCTAAGGCAGTTACCTCCTCAAGCCATACTGAGATGTAATTCAACTCATTAACTCTAGTCAGTTTAGAAAGTTTATCGAGCAAGGAAGCGTCAACGTATTTTGCCTCTAATGAGAGCCTTAATGAGAGGACATCTTCATTAATTTCAGCTATTTTCTTACTCATTAGCTTGACATCCTCTATACAAGAGTTAAGTGAGAGCTCAACTTCATGTACGGTTACAGCCCTTATTTTCAATCTCATCACCGAATTCACAGAGCATTAAGTCTATTTAAGGTTAAGCAAGTGCATAGTAGGGTCACTTAGAGAAAAGGTGTGCAAATGCATACCTTTGATTCTGTGAGGACAGAGTTTTAAACTATATCGATACTACCTAAATTATGCGGATAATATTAGTACCAGTAGGGGAAGTTGAAGAGAATCTATTAGCCTTTTTAAGGACTCACATAGAGGAGAAGTTAAACATAACTACAGACATCTCAAAGGACGCTCTTCCAATTCCGAGAAGAGCTTATAATCGGTTTAGGAGACAATACTTATCAACTATCATTTTGAGGATGATAGCTAGTTATGCTATTGTGAAGGGACACGAGAAAGTTCTCGGAATAGTGGATAAGGACGCCTATGTTGAGGGGCTGAACTTCGTTTTTGGAGAGGCAATATTAGGAGGTAAGGCAGCGGTAATATACTTACCAAGGTTAAGGCAGAGCTTCTACGGTCTTCCAGACAACAGGAAACTCTTCTTAGAAAGAGCGTTGAAAGAGAGCTTACATGAACTGGGGCATGCGTTCGGCTTAGGTCACTGTCCCAATCCGCTATGCGTCATGCACTTCAGTAATTCGATAATCGATACCGATAGGAAGCTAGCTGAGTACTGTGATCGATGTCTTAGAAAACTACCCCGTTTTTAAGAAGTAAGTCAAGGCTTCTTGAAGTGTGCTCACTTCATAGACACTTATGTTATATCCTTGTTTTCTCAACTCTTCCTCTAAATCTATCTTGACTCTCTTGTATCTTATGATTTTAACTCCAGGGAGTACTTTGATGACTTCAGGCTTTAAGATGTATATCTTGGATTGACCTTTAGGAACTAAGAATACCTTCGCGCCATATTCAGCTGCTGCTATGGCTTTCTCATATATTCCACCTACGGGACCTATGCTACCATCAGACATAATAGTTCCAGTCATCACTACGTCTTTCCTAATAGTCTTGTTCGTTAATAGCGCTGTCATTAAGACTGTGAGCGCCCCTCCAGCTGATGGTCCGTCCACTACATTAACTGTAACATTTGCCGTAATTACTATCATCACGTCATAATTCCCCTTCACTCCAGCGTATTTTAAGGCTACATTGTAGGCAGTTTCAGCCGCTTTTTGTAGGTCTATCCCTATCTTCGGATTAGTAGATATGAAGACCCTACCACTCCCTGGAACTAGCTTTATGTGAGCTCTCATTACGATCCCAGCTACTTCTTCTTCGAAGAACCCTACGCTCTTGATGAAGACTCCTACTATCGGTATCCAGTCATAGCCCTCGAGACTTGTGACTTCTTGCTGTCTAGTTTGTTGAGAGATGAGCATCTCTAGAGTCTTCTTCAAGACGGAGACTTGTCTTTTCAGGTTCTTATTCTCTTCGACTAATTCATTATACTCCTTAACTAATGACCTTATTCTATTCTCGTAATCTATTTTCTCAGCATATAGTGACAGAGCTAGGAATATGTTTATAACTAAGCTTATAATTAGTAACATTGCAATGACTTTAGTTAATATTGATGGGTTTGTCCCTCCTTTAAAGCCATTCATAAATCATATCACCAGATCACTCTGGGTAAAAGCCCATTATAAACTTATCAGAGTGCGTTTAATAGTTAAAGCGTCACTAAAAGGGGAGTTGATCCCCTTTAAGGATCTATTTTCCTCCTATTTTGTTACTAGCTGTGACTAAGTATAAAATTTACTTAAATAAGTCATACAAAGAGAACTCGCTAATATGTATCAGTCTTAATATTTCTCAGAGAGGGTTAAAAAGTAAGAGAGGTGACTGAAAGTGGTGAAGAAAGCTGGGAAGAAGATGATATTGATAACAGTACACGTCACTGAGCAACAAGTGAAGGCGCTCGACAAATTAGTTAAGCTTAGACTCTACCCTAGTAGGAGTGAGGCGATCAGGACTGCAATTAGAGATCTCATAGATAGGTATAGCTTCGGTCAGAGAAACAGGAGAGAGCTATCGGGTTTATTAATTGGGTTATAGATACAACTGAGTTTTTGAAGATCAATTCTAATCTAAGTTTTTATACCCGTTTTTCATTTTTTCCATGATGAGAGTGATCTCAACTAATCAAATGAGGGCGTTAGAGGAGAATTCAGAGTTCCTAGGAGTCTCTAGGTTAACTTTAATGGAAAACGCTGGTAGAGCAGTAGCAAACTGTTTAGTTACGAAGTATGAAAATTTAAGTAAAATACGAGTCCTAGTTGTTGCAGGCCCAGGTAACAATGGTGGAGACGGATTTGTAGCAGCTCGTCACTTAGCCTGTAGAGGCGCGCATGTAGATGTCATAATTCTAGCTAAACCAGAACAGATTAGAACTAGAGAAGCTAGAAAGAACTTTGACATAATTAACAACATGATGATGTCCATACACATTTACAAAGCTACTAGCGTAGATAAACTTCGTAAACTAAGAGACTTATTTAACTCAGCTAACGTGATAATCGACGCAATTCTAGGAACTGGAATTAAGGGAATAGTTAGAGAGCCCTTATTCACTGCTATAGAGATGATTAACTCTAGTAATGCGTTTAAAGTAGCAGTTGACGTTCCCTCAGGTTTGAACTCTGATACAGGTGAAGTACACGGTGTCGCCGTTAAGGCTGACATCACTATAACCTTTCATGCAGCTAAGAAGGGACTCCTACTAGAGAGTGCTAAAGAGTACGTCGGAGAATTAGTCGTAGCTGACATAGGGATACCGAGAGAAGCTGAGATGATAGTAGGTCCTGGAGATGTAAAGCCCCTCATTAAACCTAGAGATCCTTGGTCTAAGAAAGGTGACTTTGGAAGAGTACTAGTCATAGGAGGGTCTAGCGAATACAGTGGAGCGCCAGCCCTAGCAGCCTTAGCCTCACTGAGGACTGGAGCAGACTTAGTCATTGTAGCTACGCCCTCGTCAGTTGCTAACGTGATAAGGTCCTTCTCTCCCAACATCATAGTCCGTAGTTTGAGTGGCGATTTCTTAAATATCAAACACTTAGAAAGACTTATCGACTTGACGGCGAGGGCGACAAGCGTTGTTATAGGTCCTGGCTTAGGCTTGGAAGAGGAGACCATTGAAGTAGTGAACGAGTATGTAGAGAAAGTCAGTGATAAAGTTAAATTAGTAATTGATGCAGACGCACTCAAAGCTATATCACGGGAGATAAATGTTGTGAAGAGGAGAAAGGTTATACTGACTCCTCATGCAGGCGAGTTTAGAATACTCACTCAGGTAGCTCTTTCAAAGGACATAGAGGATAGAAGGAGATCCGTTATGGACGCAGCGTCTAAACTTAAAGTAGTACTGTTAGTTAAAGGTCACTACGACGTTATATCTGACGGAAGTAGAGTAAAAGTTAACGTTACAGGGAACCCCTCGATGACCGTTGGTGGTACAGGAGATATACTAAGCGGCATTTTAGCGACTTTGGCCTCGTGGAGTGACGATTTATTTCAAGTAGCTTGTGCTGGCGCTTTCATCAATGGCTTGGCTGGAGACTTAGCTAGCAAAGAGTTAGGGAATCATATAATAGCTACGGATTTACTCGAGTTCATACCTCGTGTTTTCAAAATACTAGGTGAGAAGAGAGTACTTAGCAGAGGTTATAGTATGCTTGAAAGATCGCTAGAGTGACTTTTGAACTCTCTCGATGTAATGTCTTCCTTCGTACTTCCATCCCTTATCCTCTTCAAATAAGTCCTTAGGGATGCTCCTCTGCATGATCACGTCAGTACTTAGCATGTGTAGTTGATAACTCGCTATCCTACACTTGTTGGAAAGCTCATTTACTATTTTGAACATAAAAGGACATACGTCACTTATTGGTATCTCTAACGTAACAAACAATGTGTCTCTTCTGTATTCCTTACACATTGTCCTGATATAAGGGGTCCTAGACATTATGTAGGCAAACCTCTCAAGGCCTAAAGCTTCATGGAACTTCACTTCGAGTAGGAACAAGCTATAAGTACCTTGAGTGAAGAATGGAGTTTCTATCAAATAACCCTTTATTAACTTATTGCTAACGTGAACATCGTAGTGGTACTTAACTAGCGCTCTACTAACTTTAGCTATTCTAGCTATGGTAGCTAACTTTACAGTAGCGTCTTGCTCTAATGCCCAGACTATCAATACATCTAAACGATCTACGTCTAGTCTAAAGTATTCAGGGTCTTTAAGTACTATTCTCCCAACTCCGTACCTATTTAGGTTATTTAGAAACATCTCAGGGTTAAAATGCCAGCTTCTACTTTTAAAGTCAAAGTAACTCATGTTAGGGAGGAAGGGTCTGAGGTCAACGATGTACCTAATAATGCAGTTCTCAAGAAATCCAGCGTCCTCAATTTCATCAACGTACTCTTCAAACTCCTTAACTCTCTCAATCGGTATTATGAACTTAGCTAATAGTCCTCTATATTTACCTAAACAATAACGTACTTCGTAGAGGTAGTCGTTTACTGAGAGAACGTCAATTACATTGACCTTGCTTTTAAGAGAAATATTTGCAAATAGGTGAACACCTATTAAGCCCAATAAGTGGTATGTGGGTACGGCTTTGATTTTAAGTAACCCTTCCTCTCTCAATTTGCTAAACCTAGCATGAACAGTTCTTTTAGAAGCTCCTATCATTCTTGCTATCTCTGATATGTTTCTTGGTCCAACTCTGTGAATTTCACGTATCATCTGAACGTTGAGTTCATCGAGGTGTTTTAACTCCCTTACATACCTCCTCAATCGTGTCACCATCCCCCGCTCATGTCCAATTTGTTTGAACTATCGATCGACAGCGATCAAATTTAATAAGCGATGTGAAACTGATACACGACGACTTGTTGGGATCCCCTTTTAAGTTGAACACGTGTATCATGAAAGAAACCCCCAGTAGTTAGGCTATTTCTATGCACTATTTAAGCCTTTTTTAAGTGACTAGTTATATAATTTAATACGACGGCATACTAATAACTTGAGCACACTCCTTCAAATTTCTACCTAAAGAACAATCCTTAAGGAGGATCAAAATTGACCAATTGATAATTAACTCGCGACAAACACGTTAGTAGTTGAAGGTATATTAGTGATATGGGAGTAAGTTAAAGTATGCCTAAAAATGTGATAGCTGTAAAAGGTGTTCCTCGAGAGCTCTACCAAAAGGTGAAAGCTGCTGCTGCAAGTCTTGGAATTCCTGTAGGCAAGGCTGTTACAGAGGCTCTTGAATTGTGGTTAAGCGCGAGGGCTGATAGAAGAGTAACTGAGTTAAAAAGACAACTAATGGAATACCTGGATAACATAGTTGAGAGCAGTAGCTCTATTCTAAAGGAAAGACTCTTCTTCAGAATATACAAACAGGTGTTGGCTGGCAAGAAGAGGTGTCTCGTAGCTCACGATATCATAGTTAACGCAATTGTTAAAAAGGATCCAGCTTGCTCTATGGTAGTACGTGAGTTGATAGTTGGGAGAAGTAACCTACTCATCTCGAGTTTATCTGTAGTTCTTGCATGTGATGAGTTGATTAAGAACAGGTTGGGCGACTACGCTGAGAAGTTAGTCTTATCATTACCAGGAGAGAACTTACTTGTACTCGACTGGAAAACTTTTGTAAACGCTATTAACTTGAGCAAGCTCATTGACATAGACTTCCAGTGCTCGATCATAATTGCTCACGCTAAGCTTTATGATATTAATACTATTCTGTCATCGAACAAAGCATTTGACAAAACGAACTTGTTGAGAGTAGACCCACTCAGTTAAGAGGTTGAGAACTTGTCGGAAATTATTAAGGCTATTTTAAGGAGGAGGAGTGTAAGAGTCTTTAAGCCGTTTGAGGTAAGTCATGAGGACATCGAAAAATTGGTAAAAGCGGCTTGTTACGCGCCAGCTGGAGGGAACGAGTCTAAATGGGAAGTAATAGTCGTACAAGACGACTCCATGAAGAGCAAGTTGACTGAAGTCTCATTAAATCAAGAGTTCATTAAGTATTCAAGCGTCGTCTTCGTCTTTCTAGGAGGGAGGACCGTAAACGTAGCTGCTGCCATTCAAAATTTACTATTAGCAGCACACTCCTTAGGATTAGAGGGTTGTTGGATTGGAGCGTTTGATAGAGAAAAGGTGGCTAAATTACTGAACATTCCTCTGGGAACGCCAGTACATGCCATTGTAGCTATAGGAAAGCCAGAGGAAGTACCCACAGACCCTGGCAAAAGGTTTCCAGAGGAAGTCCTTCACTTTGAGAGGTACGGAAGGAAAAGAGTCAACTTATCTCTTCTCGGAAAAGTGGTAAGTCAAGCTAAAGAGAAATTGAGCGAATATAAGGATCTCAGAGCTACCGTAAAGGAGGAGTACGGTGAGGAATCCTTTTACATGTATAGGATAGAGGAAAAGTACGCCGCTTTCGTTTTCAGACCGCTACTTAGGAGGATACTAAGGATAATTGAAGAACTAGGAATATGTGAGGATTTGTCCAATAAACTAAGAGAAACTATTAGAGAGTACGAAAGAGGAAGAGGTGAGAGACTAAGCGCAACACTTGACATAAACTCGAAGGAAGTGACTGAGTGGGAGAGGAAATATGCCAACGAGGTATTCCTTAAACTCATAGAAGAAGTCGCAAAGACATATTCACAAATGCGGTAAACTAGTAAGCGAAGTCTACGTTGATCTTGTAGCGCTTACTCAGGTATCCCATTAACCCTTTAACCCTTTGGTAATAGATACTGTAGAGACGCCTGTTAGTTAGCACGTCGTGGATGAAGTTAATCTCTCGAGAACTCACTATAGAACTTAACTTATCTAAGAGCTCAGAGAGATTTGTTCGCTTAACATTTAAGGTATCAACTATTATCCTGTTAACGCCAATGGAACTTAACTCACTGATCAACGAGCTTATTCCCATCTCACTCACTACTGGTATGAATGGCCCCATGAAGACAAACGTCTTGATTCCGTGATCAGTTAACGTCGAGAGAGTCTTTATTCTGCGATTGACAGGAGGAGCTTCTGGCTCTATAACGTCACTTACCGCTTCGCTCATGGTAGTTATAGTTATTCCGACTTCTGCGCCATTTAACTTCTTAATAATGTGTACATCTCTGGTAACTAGGTCAGATTTAGTCATTATTATGACAGATAACTTTGTTTTACACAATATCTCTAGGAGTCTCCTACTTATCTCGTATTTACGTTCAATTGGTTGATACGGGTCTGTGACACTACTCATTAACACTGTCCCATACTTCCCACTTTTAACCTCCTTCTTGAGCACTCTAGGCGCGTTGATCTTGACGTAAACTAGTTTACCCCAATTTCTCCTAACCTCTGGCTTGTTACACATGTGTCGAGCAAAACAGTAAACGCAGGCATGTTCACAGCCTATGTAGGGATTTATAGAGTAGTCAACTGCGTATATTCGACTCCTAGACAATACACTCTTGACTTTGACCTCTTTAATTACTACCATAGTTGAATTTTCACCTATCTCCTCGTTCACTTATAAATACTCTTAAAGAAATACTTATCTCACAGACTAGCGTTAGTGAAAAGAGGCATGAAGAAGTTTGTGAAGAAAGTTAAGAAGAGAATTCCATGGTTAGAACACGTAATTGAGGACGTAAAGACAGCCTCCGAGTTTAACTACTCATCGCTCACTATTAGCCATCGAGGAGACGTTCGCTGTATACTGTGTAGAGGAACGAAATTGCTATGCGGTAAGGCTAGTTGTCCAGTCTTAGCTAAGTTCTTCTCTTACATCAAGCGCAAAAGTAGCTTGGAGAGAGTCTCTATCTTCGGCTCTTCTCCCCCTGACGTGTTCATAGGGAGAATAGGATATCCGTATGTCTACGTAGGCCCCCTCTCACCACCTTACAAAGGGAACACTAGACTGTTAGCGTTAACCGAGTATTGGCTTGAGACCTACAAGTCGATCAATGAGGTCATAGATGCGAGAGTCCAACTAGTACGTGGGATGTTCAAGACTCACGTTAAAAGATTGGATTCGTCAAACAAGTTTCTCGAACTCACTCAAGAACTGGCGCTCTCCAAACGACCTGTAGATGTAGAGATGAAATTTGCAAAGAAACCTCGCGCGCTCTCACTATTTGATGGAGAGTCACAGCCCATAGGACCTTCAGCTCCTTTGAGCTCTTTAAGAGTAGAGCCTATGGGCACAGATAGAGTAATTGAGAAAGTGGTCTATGACGAGGACTTAAACGCCAGAGCCGCTCTGTTAACCTTATACAATAACAAGGTAGAAGTTTCTAGAATTCAACAAGTGTTCAGCATAGGTCTATTAGGAGTGAAAAGAAGGAGGAAACTTGTACCGACTAGGTGGAGTATTACAGCAGTCGATAGCATAGTCTCTATGACTCTTAGAGACTGTGTAATAAAGCAATGCGAACCAATAAACGAATATAGGGTTTACAAGTTTACCACATTGGGGAACCGCTTCGTGGTCATAATGTTCCCTGAGAAGTGGTCCTTCGAATTCATTGAGGCATGGTATCCTGGAACTCCATGGAACCCCTCGTCTAGCGACATCTCAATATGTGGCGACTATGAGAGGTACAAGGGGAGGACGTCATATGCGTCCATAGGTGGTTGTTACTACGCCTCGAGGTTAGCGGTCACTGAGTACTTAGCTGAGGAGGGGAGACAAGCGAAAGTTCTAGTACTAAGAGAGAGTTATCCCGACTACATCTTACCTTTAGGAGTGTGGTTAGTCAGGGAGGCTGTGAGGAGGGCTCTAAGAACGGGGTATAGAAAGTTTGATACTTTAAAGGAAGTCATGATGTACCTAAATGAGGTCTTGAAAATCAAAATCAACACGTGGGCTCAAGTTAGTGAGTTATTCAAGAGTTCACTCAAGCAGACTAAGTTAGAACATTTCTTTAAGTAGATGACACATTTAAGTTAATAGTGCTTAGGTGACAGAGTATGAGACCTCCTTGTGAAGCCATTGTTCGCTTTTACCTGCCTCACATAAGAGCCAGAGTAATAAAGAAGTTGATTGAGGAGTACGGTTGGAAGGCTAGTGAGGTCTCTAAAAGACTAGGAATTAGTTTACCTGCAGTAATCAAATATAAGAAATTAACTAAGGAAGAAGCCCATGTTGTCGAGGAATCGATAAGCGAAATAGTTGATAAAATAGCTGAGATGATCGTTGCTGGCGCAAGTGATACTGATATACTTCTCACGCTATGTGAGAGTTGTCTCACTTACAGAATGAGTAACAAGTTCTCTGAGTTGTACAGGAGTACCTTCTTCGGCAGAGAACTCCCCCCTCATTTCTGCTCACGGTGGGTAGGTCTAATAAGTGACAGAATTAAAGAGCGTTTAGAAGTCCTAAGAGATGTAGACAGAGCTCTCTTCACTATATTAAGTGAAAGAAGACTTGTCACGTTAATACCTGAAGTCAGGCTAAACATAGCAATGGCTTTGAGAGAAGCTAGAGGTCCTGAGGACATTGCAGCGATTCCTGGAAGGATAACTGTAGTCGGAGGCAGACCTTACGCTATGTTAGGGCCAGAGTTCGGAGCATCTAAACACTTATCTAAGATCCTCCTAGGAATAATGGAGTTCTTTAAAGACGTTAGAGGAGTCATATGCATCAAATTTGATGAGAGGGTAGAAAGGAGTATGAAGAGACTCGGGTTTAAAATAGTCTTTGTGACTCGTAGCACTCCCTCTGACGAAGAGCTTGTTAAAGCTATTCACGTTAAACTAGTTAATCTTGAAGAGCCGCCAGATGCTATAATTGACAGAGGCTGTGTCGGAATAGAACCCATAACGTACATTATCGGGAAGAGCGCTAGTGATGTTGTTGAGAAAGTTATTAAGATAGTCGATGTGTTAGAAGAGTAGATAATTTCATTACTTAAGTCTCTCTTTAAATGGTTAACTTGTTTACTTCCCTTGGAATCCTGTCAATACAAAAACACAACCTTGTATGGTCGCGAGAGTTAATTGACGAGTCGTTGTCTGTAAGAGCTTAACTGAAAATCCCCCGTAAATACGGGGGATTTTTACATCAACGAGATCACATAAAGGCAAGGGGTATAGTCCACGTTTTAAATCGACTTATGACTTCGCTTTCTAATACCCTCTCTATTTAAACGATAGACGAACTGTTTATAGCTTAAAATTTTCTCTTGTCCCTTCTCTTTATATCTAAGTTCCCCTTTTCCAATTAAATAAGCATAGATCTGCTTTAAGCTCCACCCTTTCTTTAACAACCTTTTGACCTCATTTATAGGTATTGGAGTTGCAGGTCTATGTATAACTTTTCCAGCCCTCCTTGCGGCCTCCATTCGCATCTTAAGAAAGTCCCGTTCTAACTCTGCTGCCATGAGTAAAGTATAGATCATGACTTTCCCACCGATATCGTTAAAGTCCGCCTTGAGATTATGCTTAGTGAATATGACTTTAAAACCTTGATCGAGTAGTTGTCTCAACGCGTTAACGGCTTCTGGCAAAGAACGTCCAAACCTCGCTAAGTCCCACACTAGAATGACTTTAATGTTGTTATCTTCACAGAACTCTAACATTCGTTGAAACTTCGGTCTCTCAAGCGGATTAGAAGCGCCCGTAACGGCTTCGTCAGGAAACACACCGATTATCTCGTAACCGTTATTTCGAGCCCAATCTCTGATGTTCTCTATCTGGTTATTGACATCTTCGCCCCTAACGCTCACTCGAGCGTAGATCACCGCCTTATTCAATTCTCAATCACCTCTCACCGCTATTCCTCCTTAAAATCACCATTAACCTCTCGATGAAGTTCCTAGTTATACTATCCCTTGAAATTAAACCTTTCCCCTCTAAGAAGCTCATGAAGAGATCGACGTTACTCCAGGCCCTTTCATCAGTAATTCTCTTGAACTCCTCATAAGCTCTCACAATATCTTTTCTTCTATGGAGGATCAGAGAAGCTAGTTTACTGTTCTCACCTCTTGTTGCTCGCTGTATGCCCATTTTGTTAAGCCTGTAACAAAACTGCTTGTAGGTGAGTATTTTCTCCTCTCCTCTCTCTTTATACCTTAAGTAACCTCTCTCGACGAGAAATTGGTAAATTCTCTTAAAGGTCCACCCCTCTTTGAGCTTATCTTGAACTACCTTAAGCGGTATTTTAGTCGGTCTCCGTCCTCTAGTTCTCTGCTCTTCTGAGAGATCGATCACACGACTCAGGGTACTTGAACTTAGCTTATTTAAGAAGTTGCCTAACTCAAGTAACTCACATTCCCCCTTGCCCTCACCCCAAAAGAACAGGTAAACTTTTTTACCTTCATTCATCATGTGGATAAGCTTTACCAATTCCTCTGTACATTGTTCAGCGTATTCATCATAGCACATTGACCCGCTAACGACTTTTACTATTGTCTCTCCATCTCTGCTAACGAGGAGATGCCACCTCTTGAGTTCGACTCTATTAAATTCTTTATCAAGCCACTCCTCTACCTTGAGGAGGGCTATAATTTCCTCCTTAAACGCTGAACTCTTTTTAATAAGTTCACATATGTAGCGCTCAACTCTTTTCAGAACATCTTCTCTTGAGAGTCCTGTTTCATCGGCTAATTCACTAGCGACTTCGGTTAAAACCTTTAGGAGACTCTCAGTCGTGTTAAGTCACCACCGTTATTTCTAGTAAGCTTTACTAAAAATGTTGTGGAACTTTCCCGCCTTAATGGGAGAATTATATTATTACCAATTAGAAAAACTTTACGGTATAAATAGTACTGAGAATATTAGTGGCATAACTCAATGATATTCAAGTAACACTAAGGAGGTACATACTGTTCGACTTTAATTTTAGTTACTCCCCTGCTCGGTATGGATGTTACAAGTCTGTATACGTGTAAACTTAGACTGAAGAGTAATTTGAGTTACGTTTTATTTTCTAGAGAGCAATACTTCCATTGTAGTCATGCTACAACTTCAAGTAAACTAGTTTACTGAGTTTGTAATGCTTTTACACTACTCGGAATCTCGGTTCTGCAGCTGTTGGAAGACCTTGATCATAAATATTAGTAAGTTGAATAGTATACTGGTGGTACTTACTAAGTCTCAAGTCGAGGAAGCTAGAAGAAAAGCAGTGGAGATGTTAGAGAAAGCTGGCATTGTGATTACAGAAGAGGAAAAACAGAACATGGAGGTTACAGACTTTGGGTTGGGAGACTTATACACCTTTGGGCTTCAAATAGTAGTTTACGTCAATAACGAGAGGTATTGCGCTAAGGAATTGATACTCTTTCCCAGACAAATATGTCCTGAGCACAGACATCCTCCGTTCAACACTTACCCAGGAAAGCAAGAGACCTTTAGATGTAGATGGGGGGAAGTCTACCTTTATGTTCCAGGGCCTCCTACTAAGAAACCTAAGGCTATAATCCCTAAGAGGAGAGAGTACTTCACAGTGTGGCACGAGATCGTCTTAAAGCCTGGAGAACAATACACGATACCACCAAATACTCTACATTGGTTCCAAGCTGGAGATGAAGGAGCTATAGTGTCGGAGTTCTCCAGTTGGAGCGTTGACGAAAAAGACGTGTTCACTGACCCAGGAGTGAAGAGAATAGCAGTCGTAATTGAAGACTAGCACTCGATTAAGTTGCACTCCCGTACTGGCTTGCTAGGGTCTAATGGAACTAATAGGCTTTTTATCTCGTAGGGGTTAACGGTAATTCTCAGAGTTCTCTCAATCCCTGGCAGGCTTATCTCAACTTCAGTTTTCATTCCGTGAATCTCATAAAGCCTAAGTACAACATCATTACCATCCTCAGCTAGCTTAACGACGTTGACAATAACGTTCTCCTTGTTTGTTTTAATGAAGGAGAACTCCCTGGGCAACTTCCCTTCGTGTGCGCTTTCAATTATATAAGGGATCTGGCTATTCACAAGCTCTGCGTATGGTACTACATCGACCTTTCTCCAGTTCCCGACATGAGGCAAGATCAAGAACTTAAAGTAATGTATTCCTTGATCCATGTACTTGTAATCTACTCCTGGTACTGGCTTACGAGGGTCGTGATGAGCGTAGATTGGACTTCTGAGCAATGTAAGTCTTATCTCTGATCCTAGTGCGCTGTAACTATAAACAGAGTCGCTAACAATGGCAACTCCATAATCTAGTTTCTCACCACCAACATACACTACTCCAGTTAAATCGATCCACCGCTGCATAGGTTCCTCCTCTCCGTTAGTAGCGCGCTCGATAAAACCATAGGGTATCTCGCATGAGAGAGTGGGCTCTTTGACATTAACTGGAAACGCTAACTTTAACATCTTCTGTCTCTCATGCCACTCAACTCTCGACCTCAATTCTATTAAGTTAAGGTTAGCATATAATATGTAATCTTGCCATAGCACAGACCTGTTATAGTAACTCTTAGCTCTAACTCTACACCTAATTGGACCCTCTTCTATCACTGTGACCTTAGCCTCCTTAAACGACCCAACGATTTTTTCAAACTTTGTCACTCCATGAGACCACGTGTCACTAGGATCATCAACTATTAATGGACGTGAAGCCTCACCGCTAAAGACTTCAACGTTGTTCTCTTTATCAAGCAGTTTACTAATGCATCCAGTCTCAGGGTTTATCTCTAAGAGAAAGCGCTTGTTCTCAAGGACAGTGTCTCTCGCTCTGACTACTGTTTCTCGACGCGATTTAGACTCTCTCAATGAGTAAACTTTATAACCAAGTGGAGGCAAATGCACTACGATGACGGCTCTTCTGTTTCCAATAAAGGAATTAGGTTGGACATATTGATATGGAACTTCGCGTCCGTCTGTGTCATACACCCTGATATTCTCAGACCATGCAGGCTCTATTTCTATTGGGACTTTCACTGCTACTGTCAACGGATTAAATATCACTAAGGATCTTTCACTTTGCCTTGTATCAATATTAGAGGCTATCGCATGTATAGCTCTTTCTATGTGTTGTTTAGCTATGTTTAATGAGTAACGATACATGTCCTCTATATCATCGTACGCCTCAGGTATACAAGTCCCTCCTAGCGAGTCATGAAACTGCGAGAAAAGGACGTTCTCCCACGCTTTCCTGAAGTCCTCCCTAGGATAATCAACCCCTGTGAGAAGACTTGACATCACAGCTACTCTCTCAGCCTGTAGAAGTAAGTGTTCTGATGTCCTATTAAGCTTCTTAATTTTCAAGTGAGCAGAATAACAACCTCTAGCATGGTGTTGTAACTCATCTCTAACTACAGGCAGTTTAACATTCCTCGATAAAACGTCGTCGAAAAATTGCTGCGGAGTTCCGAACACTATTTCGACTTCTCTAAGCGCTTCATTGGTCTCTCTTAGAATCTCAATATCGCCTTCAGTCGGACCTCCTCCGTGGTCTCCCCTACCATATAAACACATGATAACTCCTATGCCTCTCTTTACCTCTTCTACGTACTTCTCTATGTGTTCAGATAACCTCTTTCCGTGCAGAGCATAACTGAACGGTAACCTATAGGTTAAAACTCTTGAACCGTCTGGAGCTTCCCACCAGAACACGTAGAGGGGTAATTCTTTTTCACGTGGGTTTGGTCTCATGATCACGTAAAAGTCAATGCCAGACTTCTTCAGTATTTGAGGTAGCATCGCGTTATGACCGAAGCTGTCGATGTTATAACCTACCTTCACATCGATTCCAAACTTGTCCCTGAAATACCTCTTGCCGTAAAGTGCGTGGCGAACGAAGGACTCACCTGACGGTAAGTTACAATCAGGTTCAACGACCCAACCTCCAACAGCAATCCACTTACCTTCATTAATGTACTTCTTAACCTTGTCGAATAGCTCAGGCTCACTCTCCTCAATCCATTTATACAGGGCAGACGAAGAGAAGACAAAGGTGAAGTCTGGATATTTCTCCATTAGCCTAATAGCGTTTCTCGCAGTCTGTCTAGTAACCCAACGTCCTTCAGAGCGTCTCCACAGCCAAACTGGGTCTATGTGAGAGTTAGCTACCACGTAAATCTTGTGCTTCGTCTTCATGGATTTACATCTTAATTCATTTTATTTAACTCTTTACGTTAAAGACTTGTTAACACTTAAGTTCATAATGGTAAAATTTAAGTTAATTTATGCGCCTAGAATATATGCGGATGATTGTATACCTTGCCCCCTACTGATCAGTGATGTGAAGGCGGCGATGACGTCTTCATAGATGATGACCTACTCCGATACTGATTTAATGAAGAAGTGGTCCTCAACTGAGCACGACTAATAACGAAATACTGATTACGAACTTTATTTCATAAGCTCACTTTCTGAGATAATCAACTAGGACACATAATAGATTACTCACTAGTTGAACATTTGTCATGTGAGACCTACGTAATTACCTTTAGTTATCTTGGCGACTTGCATTAGTACCTCAGTACCTGTTGGCAAGTGCGTCACCTCATCACTATACGATTTTCCGACGGCTATGATACTCCTATACTCTATTTCCCTGTGTTTGGTGTTGATCACTACGGTGTTTATGTGAGTGTGAGCTATTACCTCTGCCACTTCAAGTACGCTTTGAACTGCAGGATCTATACAACGTTGAATACTCCTAAACCTTCTCGCCATAGGGACGTTCACATTTTCATCACTTATTATGACTATTACGGGAGTGTACCCTCTCCTCATCTTATTGAGCGCTAAGAGGTATCCCTTGTACATACCAGAGGCTAGTGGTGTAAAATCAGACATTCCTACTTTGGAGAGTTTGCCTATAACTAAGTTGAAGTTAGTCATCGGGTGTTGAATTGCGCCAGTTCTTGTCCCCTTACAAACTACTAGTGACACTCTGTCTCTATATCTCAATGCTTCCTTCTTTATAGCCTCAAGAGCAGACTTGATTTCTGACATTGAGCGTACCATTGAGGCACTCGAGTCTAGAACTATGACTATAAAAATTCTCTTTCTACCTTCTAGTAAGGGCTCTCTCAAATCTTCCCAGCGTATTCTAGGCCAATGTCCTAGGGTAGCGACTCTCCTCAATGTAGGCACTATGGATACTTTAAAGCTTTAGACCTTGGAACTTTGAAATCAATAGCTCTACCTATACCCCTTCCCTTCCTCCTCCCTCTCGACCTAGCCGTCTTTCTCACGACGTTTATTGCTAATTCGATGAGCTTCGCTTTAGTCGAACTAGTCGATACTTTTAGTCCACGACTTAAATGTAATGCTTCCTCTCTGCTTTCAAGTGGCATACTAAAGCTTAGAAAGATAGAGAGGCTTACTAGACTTAAAGAGTACCTTTCCCCTAAATACGTCTCTTCGTCTCTAGCTAGTGCCTTCCTTTTAGTCGTCATAACGCTAAGAAGAGACAAGAGGACTAAGAAGAATATGAGGGCGAGGAGGGGCTTGAGTATTAGTAAGATAGCTAGTAAGATTGCCAAAGACATCATATTAAGGTGTTGTCCGCTTAGGGACGTTACCACTTCTTGGTCGACAAAGAAAAAACCTGTGACTCCTTCTCTTCCTCTTCATAGTCTCGATGGTCGATATTCCCTGAGGTACACTTTCAGTGTACATTTTAGTTATCTCCTCTTTAGATGGTGGGGGTTTTAGTCCTCCACTCCTCGTTCTATGAGCTAGCGCTAGAAATAAACCTTCAAGAGTATCTTCGTAAGTTACGACACGTCTACCATCTAACGCTGCTAAGGCTTTAGCTACTTTCACAGCAACTATGTCTGGCCTATACCCATTAACTTCTAATGAAGCGCAAGTTTTAGTTACAGAACTCAAGATGTTCTCTGGAACTTCTACTGAAGGTAGAACCATCTTAGCTTTCTCTATAGAACTTTTAAGCTCTTCCTGTTTCCGCTTCTACTTTTCAATAAAACTCTTTGGATCCCTTTCAAGCTCTAAATTCCTCTTGACTATCTCAGCTCTAAGTCTTGGGTCTCTGATAGTACTAACACTTACGCACATAGCAAATCTGTCTAAGAGCTGAGGTCTAAGCTCACCCTCCTCGGGATTCATTGTACCTATTAGTATGAAGTGAGAAGAATGTCTAAGAGATATTCCCTCCCTCTCCACAATATTCCACCCAGAGGCAGCTGCGTCTAGTATTGAGTCCACTAAGTGGTCTGGGAGTAAATTAACTTCATCAACATACAGTATCTGTCTATTAGCCTTACCAAGGAGACCTAGCTCAAAAACTAAACGCCCTTCCTTCAGAGTTCTCTCCAAATTTATGGTACCTAGTACCATGTCTTCGGTAGCGCCCACAGGCAAGTCTACTACCTTCATTCTCACCTTGGTTATAGGTAACTTTTCACCTCGCTCTAATCTAGATTTGCAGACATCACACATCAAGTCAACTCTATGAGGGTCACAGTTAAAAGGACAATCGGCAAACTACTTCTATCTCAGGTAAGAGTTCAGCAAACGCTCTGACGATGCTAGACTTACTAGTTCCCTTAGGACCCGATGTTAGGAGACCGCCGATACTAGGGTCTACGGCTAGGGTAAGAAGGGCTTTTTAAGTCTCTCCATGCCTACAAAGGCTGCGAAGGGCAGTGTAGGCATTACTTTGTACCCATGTATTAGATGCTAGAAGTAGTAGAAATACTTGATCTAGAGTCTTAAGAACTCTATGGAACTTTCACAGAACTTGCTCTTCAACTTGATAGGTCCGTAAACTAGTTTACCATTATAACTCCAACCGTTTACGGAGGGACTTGATAGCAGTTACTGGACTACATTTATTTCAGTTGAGAGACTTTAACAACTCTTCAAGTTTACGTATTTTCCTCTTAGCTATTAACAGCATTTCATTAGCTCTTTTAATTAACTCGAGAAGATTTTCATCACTAAAGACCCACACTCCTTTCATCCTCAACGGTGTTTCTATTCTTTCACTTGAGGTTAACTCCACTATTACTCTCTCATCTTTCACTGACAATATTCCACTATGTTTAAAGCCTGCTTCCCTAGCTAAGTGTAACAGTTTATTAGCTTTTCCAACATCCCTAGCCACCACGTGGAGTATCGGAGGGAGTACTGCAAGCCAAATATCCTCATGAGGACAGTCCTTGAGTACCCCTAACAATTCGTCAAGAGATATAGGTCGATGCCACTTACCTACAGTCTTCATCTCAAACTTCTTCCCAGGGATTCTTGAGGCATAAACTTGTATCCTACCGCTACACGAGCTAGTCGTGTAATAGTCTTCTCTTGAATTAATTAATTCAAGGAGTTGGTATATGTCCTTATCTACTCTCCCCGACTTTAGGTCACTTGTTAACTTCTCAAGGAAGTGTCTCTTTCTGAGAATCCACTCTCCACTCATACTATGACAATTCTCCATACACTTTTCTAATTACGTTTAGTTCGTAGTCTGAGATAAACTTGTTTACCTCTCTTACTCTACTTTGAACTAGTTCTATGATGTCCTTTAGTGGTAACTTCCTACGAATGGAGTTCAGCGTCAACTCAAATGACCCTACCTTACTCTCACACACTCCATGAACAGAAGAGAACGCTCCTACAGAGACACCAGGGTAGATGACAGCTCCAGGTCCTATGGTACAATAGTCTCCTATCGTCACGTACTCTCCCTCTCTCTTCCACTCATGACGTTTTATTAACTCTCCACATAAACAGGCTGATGGCATTACCTTCGACCACGAACCGATAATTGCCTTGTTTATATAGGTCCCTCCGTGAATAGTGACATTATCCATTATTATTGAGTCTTTAACTACACTGTTCATAATTCTACAATTACTCCCTACTACTGCTCTAGTAATGTCTGAGCCCGTAACCATCGAATTCTCACCTATGAACAGAGGCCCTCTTATTACTGAATTGCTCAATTTTGAGCTCCTCGAGATGACTACACTTCCCTCAGTCTCATCGAGTACTGCATTTTTATGAACTTCAGAACGCACATGAGCTAACTCTCGTTTTACGTTAGTAAGTTTGAAGTCAAATTCTAGTTGCTCGCTTAACACTGTCAAGAAGTCCATTGGATCCTCCACTAATTCGGCATTTATTTCGATTATGTCAGCCTTTCCCTCTAAGTCGCTGAGCAGTTCAAGGTGAAAGGGTCTCATAAGCACTAGTTTAAACTTTTCAGCTACATCACTGGTAAGTCTAAGCGCTACCACGTCTGAGTTCGATAAACCTACTACGCTTCCATCTACTTCCAAAAGGTCTCGTAAGCTCTTAACAAGAAATTCGTTTAAAAGAACTCTTCCATTAATTAAAAGGACGTCACATCCTTTAACTAATTCGTTTACGTAAATGTCTTCTCTGTTCATTATGATGTTGAGTTTCCACTTCAATAGACTGGATAAGTAATCTCTAGTGAAGAGACAATATTTACGACCTCTAAAGACCTTCTCTAACCTTTCCCTATTGCTTAACATCCCATTTCTTATCTCGTAAACTGGTCTCAAGAGGCTTAACGGATTAAGTAGGCCATAATCTACGTCCTCAAATAATCCAACAACCACTTTACTCAACTGAATCACCATTAATACACTCGTGGATAATTTTCTTTTTAAGCTCTGATAAGAAACTCGTTGGTCTTTCCTTGGGAATTCGCATCTCATATTGTTGATTAAGACTGAGGATAGTTACCACCTTTATCGTTTAATTGTTCAAGGGCTCTAAAAAGCGTAATTGTCCAGAATACAGTGACTTCACGTAACATAGTCTAGTAACCTTTAGGAGTGCATGAGTAATTAGAGCCTTTAATGGGAAGTACTCTGTAGTACGGAGATATAGTGATGAGGCTCAGCAGCTAGGAACACATCATCAAGTCAACGCTTTTAACCATCATCATTGCCAAGGTGAACTGAGAGAATGTTTTATTCGTGAATTTTAAGGATTTCGAAGCCCTCTTTGATTATGCGCTCTAACTTGGCTTTCTGTATCTCTAGGACCACTAACTCAATAGATGGGTTTACTAGATTACCATTTAATGCACGACCACTAACTACTACTCCACTAGGTCTACTTAACGTTAGATGCACATTAAGGTGAGTCTTATTCCCTTTCATGGAGATTATTCCAACTAAACTTGAAACATCTATGATCTCTTTGCTCTCACTGTGAATTTCAACAACTTTACTCTCACCGTTTGTAGACCCTGTAGATACTCTTGCCTTACTGAGACCCCCAACTCCATATATTATTCCACACTTAATACCCACCTCCTCACATGCCATCCTAATGCCCTCAAGTAAGTCTTCGCCTTTATCGAGTCTCACTGCGAGCACTCTGCCTATCATCCCTTGACCTATTTCCATACAGTCACCCATGTATGGGTTAATTTTTAAAGTTTAAATAGATTAGGTATTGATGACGTTAGGTGAGCGAAGGTGAGCATAAACTTTAAGTCATCATCTGAAGAAGCAGCTAGGCTCCTCTCTGAGTTGATAAAAATAGACACTACGAATCCTCCAGGCAATGAATTACCTGCTGCTGAACTAGTGGCAGAGGCTCTCGAGGAATTCGGTCTTAAAGCTGAGGTCGTAGAGAGCGAAGAAGGGAGAGGAAACGTCGTAGCTAGAATAAAAGGAAGGGGAGAGGGACCCTCTCTCCTCTTATTATCACACCTAGATGTAGTTCCGGCTGACCCTGAGAAGTGGACCTTCAATCCATTCTCAGGCGAGATTAGAGACGGTTATGTATATGGTAGAGGGGCTATCGATTGTAAGGGTCTGGTTGCAGTAGAAGTCATGGTCATGAAACTCTTAACAGAGAAAGATGTAGCCCCTAAAGGAGACATAATATTTGCAGCTACAGCTGACGAAGAGAAGGGCGGTAGCAAAGGGGTAGGTTGGCTATTAGCGAATAGACCAGAGTTAGTGAGAGCGGATTACGTGATAAACGAGGGCGGTGGAGTACCGATAAGAGTAGGGGACAAGCTGATTTACACTGTCCAAGTAGCTGAGAAAGGAGTTTTCTGGCTCAAGTTGAAGTTCTCGGGAAAGCCAGCGCATGCTTCAGTACCATGGCTTGGAGACAATGCAATAGTCAAAATGTCTGAAGCTGTTAAGAGGCTTGCTGATTATAAAGCTCCTCCAACAATAATACCAGTTGTTAAAGTATTACTTGAGACTTTTGGAAATGCCTTAGGAAGAACTGTGGTGTCAGACCTCTTAACCAACTCGAACTTCGTAGACTTAGCACTTGACATCTTATCAAGAGAAGAATTTAAGACGTTTGTCTATGTCTTGAGAGCTATGGTTAGAGACACAATTTCGCCGACTATGGTGAAAGGAGGTCTTAAAGAGAACATAATAGCTCCTGAGTGTGAATTGACTATCGATTGCAGGTTATTGCCTGGACACACTAAGGAGGATTTAATGAACATGCTTAAAGACGTTCTAGTGGGAATGGACTTTAAAGTCGAAACTATTACTGAGAGTGTAGGGTCAGAGTCTCCTATAGACACTCCACTCTATAACGTCATAAAACAGGCAATTGAACAGGAAGTCCCCAATAGCCTTGTAGCTCCTTTCATGAGTACTGGAGGTACAGATTCAAGGTACTTTAGGATAATGACGAACAGCGTTTGTTACGGATTTTGGCCTAAATCCCCTGAGAGTACAATGGAGAGAATAATTCCATTAGTGCATGGAATTGACGAAAAGATATCTATAAGTGACCTGGAATTCGCTATTAGGACATTATACAGAGTAGTTAGTGACTTCATGTACAGTTAGACATAATATCCAGGTTCTTCCTTTCTTTCTTCCGTCTCTCTTCTCTCAACGATCATCCTCCCATATTCCCTAAGTCTCCGAGCTACAGCAGCCCTCATTTTCATCTCCTTGATCATTACGTCGAGTTTCGAAAGACTAACTGGAATATTGAACATCTTAATGAGTACCTCTAATACAGCCCTTGATGCCTCAGGGTCAGGGTAGATCTCTCCAACACTTCCCATTAAACTAAAAGCATCCATGTCGTGAAGCTTAGCTAATCCAACTAACACTCCACAAGCTCCTGTAACAGCTCCACCCCTAGAAGGCTTAACTCCGTAAGATGCTAGCCATTTAAGTAAAGAGTCATCATTAGCTACAGCGAAAACCTCCTTCTTCCTAGCCTGTGTTATAGTCCCACCGAGAGTTACTATCCTCCTAACCCCTAATGACTTAACGTAGTTAATGACCTTCTCAGCGACGACGTATTGTGCCCAAGAGACGGGTTGAGTGTCTCCAGCTAATAGGACTATATCGCCCTCACCTCTTGAATTAAAGTAAGCGTAGAACTCGTAATGAGGTAAGTGACATATCCCGTCAAAGCTCACTAAGACTCCAGACTTGCCATCTGGGAGAAATAGGTAGTCAGAGTAAAGCTCAGCAATCTTTTTAGGCTTTAATTCCTCAATTAAGTAATCGACAGCTATCTTACCCACTAAACCAAGCCCGGGGAGTCCTTGTATCAGTACTGGATTCCTCAACTCCGGACGTTCATGCTCGATGATTCTTATCCAACCCACACACTCACCCTATAACTTAAACTGAGTGTCAAGGTAATTGGGTAGTCCTTGCTTATATGCGTTGTGTCAAAGCCATACTAAGGAGAGAGTTAAAATACTTTCAGAGTATATTAAGTAAAAGAAAAGATCTGAGAAAGACCTCTACTGACCATAGCTAAGCCATGAGTATATAAATCAGGATTGCAATGAGAGAACCCACTAGAGTAGAAATTACGTTTACTAACTCGTTGGTAAACCATTTTACACCGCTTTTATGAATAGCTCTACGACCACAAGTATGTATAACGTTGTCGGAGAGCTCGTTGCATTTAGGACAATAATATTTTGCCTGAAGTAAAGCGCCCAGTAAACTGTCGACTTTCTCTCCAATGAAACCAGAGGTCACAGTTATTAGTAGTGCTTGTTGATAGTCAATTCGAGGTATATCTAGCAAGCTAAATGCAGTCAATATAATGACTACAACTCCAATGAAGAGAGAGCCTAGAAAAGAAGCCACTTCGCCGAGAATCGTAACGCCTCCCGAAACCCCTTTAGACACCTCTTTCCAAGGATAGGTTATTAACTTCGGTCGTTTCTTAGAAAGTACGCCAATTTCGACAGCCCACGTATCCGATGTCGATGTACTTATAGCTCCGAGGAATCCAAGAGTGAAAAGAGCCTGTAATGGATTGTGTCTAATCACGGCGACATTACACAACAATTTAAGGAGCGAGAAGAGGGATGCAGTAATCCCTGCTCCAAAGACTTGTTTATATGACCTCCCTAAGCAGTTTTCTGCAACTCCCTCCTTGACCTTATACTTATACTTAAATCTAGTGAGCAAACTAGAGCTAATAAAGAAGGTCACGATTATCAGTAACAACGAGAAATCACTTAGTAAGACTATGAATCCAAGAATTACCGCAACTACAACTCCACCTGGACTCATGTATCTCTTGCGTATTGAGATGTAACTCAATAGTGCTATTATGATCGCTCCTAAGAGCAACGGCATGAACAGCTCCTCAGCTCTACATAGAGTCTAGCTTATTTAACTTTTAACAACTATCACTACCGAACCTCACCGGGAGTAGTGAAGAGAGGTGAGTTACATAGAAGAAGTCATCAGAAGAAACATAATGAAATTAGTAACAGAGGGTAGATACAATGACGCCGATAAAATAACTCGCGAGTACATTAGGAGAATTCATGAGAACAAAGTGAGACGATTGAAAGGTCACGAATTCTTAAGACTTTTGCGAAGAGTTTCTTATGTATTCAAGTACATATATGACGAAAGTGGCCTAAATATTGACAAAGTACATCTCATTGGTCCGATCATCGCATGGATAGAAGTAGTAGAAAATGGACATAAAATCCTAGAATTGGGCACAGATTTAGGTATTACTTGCTCAATCATTATGAAGTCTTTTAGTGTCGAGGAGTACATAACAGTAGACGACTCATCTCTCATGTTAGCAATAGCCTTATTTAATAACCCAATAGATGAGTGCAGGAGAGCACTGTGGAACTGCAAGGTGAAGGTTCTACTCGGAAATCCTCGTCAAGTAGTAGTTTCCATGAGAAGAGAAATATTTGATCATGTAATATGTAAAGTACCTATATACATGTTAAGGAAACATTATACAACAAGATTATTCAAAAGACTAGTAACGCTACTGAAAGGCGGAGGAACTATGTCGATTTTCATAGAAAAGGACTTTCGTTTAATTAATAAAATTCGCTACTCACTATCACTCATGGGTATGCAGGTTCATGTAATGGAAGTTCCTTGCATTTCAGCAATAACTCTTCATGCGATGAAGAGATTTCTGTAGAAATATTAATATCATTTCAAGGTCATTATATTAACGGCAACTTTTGATGTGGTGTAGTTGAATGGCAACAATCAAGAGAGTTGAAAAACTCAAGGTCCAAATCGCCGCTGTAGAGTTACTAAGAGCACTCAAGAAGTTCTGTAAGTACAGAGAATTAGAAGAGCTTCTTGGAATTCCAGCATCGCTATTAGCTAAATACGTAAAGGGGAACATAGTTCCTAGTTATGAACGAGCCCTTAAACTTATGAAGTTAATAGCTGAGGAAAGTTTAGAAAGAAAGATACTAAGTAGGGTTCTAGTTAAAGACAGTTATGGTTTCATAAACATAAGAGACGCGTTAGGGAATCCTCACATTATACGATTATTAGCTTATAAGTTTATAATTGAAGAGATAGAGTTCAACAAAGTTCTAAGTGTCGACATTGATAGCATATCTCTGTCTTCGATGGTTGCCACATTGACTAACACAGCATTAGTTACTGTAACTAAAACTAAAGAAATAGGGTTAGGGAAGTACGCAGAAGAGACATACTATACTGACAGTCCTCCCTTTGTGGTTACGTTATACATACCGGAGGGAGCGATACGGAAAGGAGACAAGCTTTTAGTAATATGCAATGTCTTAAGGACTGGTAGAACTCTTGAGGCTCTAGCTAAATTAGTAGAAAGAATGGGCGGGAACATTATGAAGGTACTTGTTGTAGCTAGCATCGGAGACGAGTGGACGAAGAGGTTAAAGAGCATGAATGATAAAATCACAGTGTTAGTGAAATTTTGATGTACTATGGCTCAGGAGCCTGCTTTTTATGAAATATTTTGTTATTGTCAACTGAATTCAATGCCCATGTATGACAATAACAAAACTTAAATACTTCCATCTATATCATAAAATGTAGAGTGATAACCATGAGATCGCTAATTGCACTCGCAATAGCGATCTTAGTAATTACCGCGGTCGTACAACTACCTATACTCAGTGCTAAGCCAGGATTAAGTCATAGTAGTGGGTATAATAAACCCACAGTAATTACCGTCGCGACATCTAATAAGGGACAGATTATAGTTATAACATTATCTAATGGTAAACCCGATCCTATAATACTCAATTGTAATGATGACTCTGACAATGACACGTATATCGATGGAAGTCCATTCTAACAAACCCAGGACGCTATGGTGAAATATGAACTCTAAGCTCTTAGATGAACTAGGGCTACAAATACTGAGGAAACTAACTGAGGAGAATAATTTATCATCCATAGCTAGATCCCTTGGAGTATCTAGAGAAACTGTCAGAAGAAGAATTAAGCATGCAGAAGGTCCCCTAGGTAGGATGTGTTTACGCATAGACCTATACAGTTTAGGATTATCTCAAGTAGTAGTACTAAATGAGAGAAGAGCGAAAAGAAATGAATTACCTTTAAGTATCTACATAAAATCTGCAGCTTACACATACACTGTTAACAATGTACGTTACTTAGTGACAGCTACTCCCCCTTTAAACGCCCTTAACGAGTACTTAACTTATCTAAAGGCATTAGTTGGCAAAAAAGCCGAAGTATATTTAACATATCCACCTCTTTATTGGATCCCTGACTTAACGTACATTAGAGATCCTAACAACCCCTTCCTTTACAACTGGGAGGAATTACCTAGAGATGTTAGAGAAGCGCCCACTAAACCTAAGATATTCTTAGGATCACTACCAGGAAAGCTTGCTAAACTAGATCGTATCGACTCATATATACTCAATGAGCTAGAGAAAAATCCACTTAAATCCATTAGATCGATAGCCAGAAAAAGAGGGATTTCCCAACAATTAGCTCATTATCATTATAAAAATCATGTAATGCCTATCATCTTATCGAGAAACCTGAGAATCTTCTTAAATGAGGAAGAGTCCTTTAAAGGACTCTTCCTTATAGAATTTTGTAGTGATGACTACCTTAATAAGTTTATAAATGTGTTTATCAGTTTACCGCACTGCTTAGCCATACTTCCTGAAATAACTAAGCCTAGGTTGCTCTTAAACTATCAGGTTTACATATACCAATATGCTGACTTTATCAGAGCATTTTCTGAGTTGAAGGAACTTGGGATAATCGAGTACATCAAAGATCTTGGATTTTTTACTAAGTCTATTTTCATTAAAAGAGCACTCCCATGGAATGCTTTGTTACCAAGTGGCTGGGTTGTTGAGAATTTTGTAAAGAAGCTCTTAAATAAAGTAAGGCTATCCTATAATTCCATTGAGAAGAGTGAGGTGAAACTATGGGAGCACAGGTAAACATAGAGCCTGAGGTAAAAATAGATGTGTGCCTACTAAAAGCCGCTATGGCGGAGTTTGTAGAATTCGCCGGAACGGGAGGATTTGTGTTAATTTTCTCAATAGGATATAATTATGGAAAATTAATAGTCAATAAAGAGCTGCCTGATAGAGTCTTAGAAGTTAAAGAGATATTAGATGTAATCAAGAAGTGGTCCAGAGTTTACATAAAGACCATTAAGGGTGGTAAAGTTTTAATGGTCAAAAGCAAAGATCCATTTACAGTTGGGTTTATATGTGGTTGTCTCTATAAAATAGTCAATGATTTTAAAATTGACTATGAAGATAATAGAGCTCTAGTCCACTTATCATTAAAAGAGGAAGTTGTGAAAAGATCAAAAACCTTCTCTATTTTCTCTTTTAGCCTCTAACTCTTTAACTAAGACTCTGTAGTATACTTCACTAGCCAACACTACATCAGAGATACTTATTCTTTCGCTATCACTATGTGCTAGCCTAAGATCTCCGGGTCCAAATATCACAGTCGGTATTCCACCCTTATGGTAAAGGTTATTTGCATCACACCAACTTCTCATGTAAGATATGTGAACTTTACCTATGGTTGACTTAATTACATCGACTAAAGTTGAAAACGTCTCTTCCCAATTAATTAGCCAAAATCCAAGGTCATCATCAACCATAGAGATCAACAATTCACAGTCATCACTTATTAACTTTACACTAGCTTTGCTTAGTTCATCAAATATTACGTCTGGGTCTTGCCAAGGGAGTAAACTCATGACTACATGTACACGGCAGTGTTTAGGAATAGACCACGATTCCTCACCGCATATGACTTTACTTATAACAAAAGTAGAATACATATAAGGTAATGGACCACGATCTTTAAATATATGTATTCCCTTGATGTAATTCAACACTTTTACAACTTCATCGTAAGCATTGACGCCGTGTTCAGGTAAGGTAACATGAGTCCTAACTCCTCTCACTAAAAGTTCTATTTCAAGTAGTCCAGATTGAAGTGGCGACACTGAAAAATTCGTTGGTTCTCCAACTATAGCTTTCTCAGAGCGAACCCTAGTAACCAATAACTCACTACCTTTTCCTTTACCTTCCTCATCAACTACTAAGCCAAGTACCGCAGTGTATTTTAAGTTTAGCTTAGATACTCTTGAGAACGCACTCATCATGGCTGCTATCGCGCCTTTCATATCTACAGCGCCTCTACCCCATATGGAGTCATCAATTACTTTAGCCTCAATAGCTTCGTCTCCTATGGAAAAGGTGTCTAAGTGTCCAACTAACATAATTTTCACGTCATCGTACTTTCCCTTAACCCAAGAAATGACATTAGGTCTTCCCTTCTCAACGTATTGATACTCTACTTCTAGCCCTGATCTCTCAAGCCAATTACCTACGTAATTAGCTATTTCCTCTTCCTCGTAAAGTGGACTCGGAATCTCTATAAGTTCCTTTAGTAATTTAACGACATCCTTAAGATACATCACGAAATATTATAACTACTTAACGAAATATTATCATTCTCCTCTCAACTTCTTTTCAACGAACAGTAAAACGCTCTTAAACTTCGCCATGAGCCTAGAGTAGTTCGCTAACTCCTCCCTTAGTAATGGAGGGACGCTAAAAACTTTCAATGGCGAGATCAAGTTAACTATGTCTTGAGTTGAGATCTCTACAACGTTCCTCAAACTGGAGTAAACTAGTACGGCTTTGCTATAGGACTTGCCACTATAGGCCATAACTACACCAGGGCCTATCACTAATACTAAATCAGGGTCAAGTACGTGCACAGAGGGGGCAGCAACGTTGCTGAGACTTTCAGTTATTACTATGTCCGATACTTTCTTCACATACGAGTAACACGATGCTATTGAAGTTGGAGCATATACTTGCATAGTCTTATACATTTGATTCACTGTATAGACATCGAGTATTAAGTCAGCATTATCAAGTATGCTATTTATATAATTCAAGTCATAGTACAAGTAGTCCTTATGAAGAGCTTCTCGATTTACAACATAAACGTTAAACTTCGTACCACTGTATAAAGTAAACCTGACTATCGGCATTGATATTAATTGATCCTCAAGGTAGAGGTAGTAACGAGCAACTAGTTTATACCTCAGCAGTAACGGGTTTGGAGGAAATACGACTCCGTGAACAGGATTTAATACGTCGTAAGACAGGTTAACTTGAGCTGCCTTTGCTAACTTTACTATATCGTTAGAGAAAAGGAGTCTTTCTCTAATATTCTCGATACTGGTGTCGTACTGGTAATACCAATTGTGGACACTCAATGGCTTAAAAACTCCAACATCATAACCTACTTCCCTTAGATACCTAGAGAGTGCTAAGGCTAATGTAGTCTTTCCCGAGTTACGTCTAAGTAGCCCAGTTACTAGTACTTTCATACCAATTGATAATTTATCACATGAATACCATAAAATTAACTATACTTTAAAGTCATGCTGAGAACTATTAATCGACTAGCCTATCGCTTATCATTCCGCCGTAGTAAACTAGTTTAATGCCTTATATAAAAGTCAAAGCTCATGTGATTAACTTCACGATGACTACAATTGCTCAGACAAAGTTCATCAAACCGAGCTTAAACGCTCAAAGTTGAAGAACGCAATTGAAGAGAACTTTACAGAAAAAGATTTTAGTTGTCTTCTAAATAGTTTATGGGGTTTAACTTGGTAACTCGCGAGGAGGTAATAGAGGTACTAAAGAAGGTCTATGACCCTGAGATTCCGATTAACGTAGTAGACTTAGGGCTAATATACAAGGTTGATGTAGCGGACAACATCGTTCACATAGACATGACTATGACAGCGCCAGGTTGCCCTTTAGTGTTTTACATAATATCTCTAGTTAAAAATGCAGTAAAGAAGTTATCTGGCGTAAAAGACGTTAAAGTTAGGCTAGTCTGGGATCCTCCATGGTCTCCTGAAATGGCAACTGAGGAGGGTAAGAAAAAGCTTAAAGAGTTGTACCCATGGTTATTCGAATAACTTTCAAACTTATATCCCCCTAGTACATTTAAAATAGTGAGCTATATGGCTATTAAAACGCTTGATGAACAAATTAAACCAGAGTATGAGAAATTAAGGAAGGCATATGTTAAGCAGAAGTATCACTTCATAGGTAAGTATGCTGTAGTAAAGCCTTGTCACTGGTTAAAGAAATCTCTGTTAACTAGAGGTAAAGAGTACTGTTATAAGCAAAAGTTCTACGGAATACCGTCCCACAGATGCCTTCAAATGTCACCTACGATTTTCTGTAATGAAAGGTGTATTTTCTGCTGGCGCGCACACCCAGAAGATGTCGGGGCTAGAATAAATGAGCTAGGCCCCTTCAAATACGATGATCCTGAGGACATTGTTAAGAACAGTCTAGTAGAGTGGAGGAGAGTGTTAATTGGCTATAAAGGAAATCCCAGCGTTGATAGGGCAATGCTCGAAGAAGCGTTAAGACCCATACACGTAGCTATAAGCTTAGTAGGAGAACCAACCATGTATCCCTATATAGGTCAACTCATAGACGCTTACTTCAAACACGGATTCAAAACTGCGTTCCTCGTCACTAATGGAACGAGACCTGATGTATTAGAGAAGTTAGAAAGAGAGCCATCTCAACTCTACGTAAGCGTCGTAGCGCCCGACTTAGAGACTTTCAAAGTCGTCACTAAACCTATAATCCCAGTTAAGGTGGCATGGAACAGCTTGATGAAGACCTTAGAATTGCTACAAAGCTTTAAAGTTCCTACTGTAATGAGGATAACCTTAGTCAAAGGGTATAACATGAAGGATGTCGAAAAGTACGCCAAGCTAGTAGAGTTAGCTCAGCCTACTTACGTGGAACCAAAGGCTGCTATGAGTGTCGGTTACTTTAAACACAGGCTGAGTGTATCTAACATGCCAAGGTTCTCAGAAGTCAAAGAGTTCGGCATGAAGTTAGCCGAACTAACGGGGTATAAGATGGTAGACGAGGCATTTAGCTCTAGAATAGTGTTATTATCACAACTAGATAAGCCGATAAAATTGATATAACAATTCGCCTAACCCTTGCCCCTAAGTTTCCTCTAAGTTGTAAACTTTTTTCATAACACTTAACACAGCACATGGTGGAAAGGGAATTTGAGATGAGCTTAAAGGAAAGTTTAGTTAAAAAGTCCGTTAGTGGACTTCGTATTACAGGAGGAAGGTAATTCAATACAGCGATAAATGCTTATATAACGACTTAAAGAGTCAGTATAAATCCAGCTATCGCAGCAAGAGTAGACCACACGACGTCTTTCCACATCATTATTAACCTTCTCAAGTCCTCTCGCGTACAGCTTTCTATTAGCGAACTCAATAGGTCGAGGTACATTACTACAGGGAGTTCACCTTCCCCTACTATCCTCCAAAATCTCCTAGAGTCATCACATACCCTTTTCACCCTCTCTTCGAGAACTTGCCTATAGTCTTTGCCTTTGAAGACTAGGCTTAATATCTTATGAGAATTCTCTATACTCCATGCATACATGTCGAGGACCGAATAGTCTGCAATTCTCAGATGAAGTTTTAAGTCTGAGTTTGTCAAGTGTCTCTTACTCGTCACTTTAAATAAAGAAAAACTTTCAAGGGCATTAACGCTGTTGTATCCGACTATAATTAGCGGCGAGACGTAAACTGACGACAGACTCAACGACTCAATTAATAGGCGCTCAGCTCTTAACAGCCTACATAACTCGTTTATGAGCTCATTGAAATTCTGAGTCGGATACCATAGCCTGATGAATTGTTTTCGACTTAAGTATTGGTCAAGGAACTCGTACCTCTCTATTAGAGAGGGAGGAAAGCCTAAGTTTCTATACTTAAAATGTCTACTCAACCACTTCAGATTAGCTTTCAAAGCCTTATCACTTAGCGAAAATATGACGCCTCTCAGATTCTTCACAGTAGCAGCGTATAAGTGAAGACCATAACTCAATATATCACCACAACTCTTCTCTGCTATCAGAGGAGACTTCTTCTAACCAACCAGATTTGATTAGCGCATTCACTAACTTAATAAATGCGTTTGTGTCTACATCTTTGTAGTAAGCGTAGTATTCTTCAAATACGTCAGAAATGCTCCTATTACCGTCAAAGAGGAAGTATATTATGTCATGCCCTAACTTTTTCCTCTCAACGAATAAAAGCTTATTGAAATATTCTCTTTCAACTTTCGGGATCTTTCTTAATGCCTCTCTTAAGTGGAGGGGGCAATTCTTAGTTCTTCTCAAAATCCTTTTGTCATCGACCCTCTTTATTGCCGTAGTCTTAATGAGCCCGTGGTCCCTTAATTTGGTCAAGTCCGCGATTAACGAAGCAACGCACGTCTTGAGTTCCTCAACCGCTTCTTTGATAATATCCTTCATCCTTAAACTCCCAGTGAAGGTCGCTAGACTTTCAATAGCTTTGCTCATCCACTTACTGACGTGTTTGAGCTTTAGATTAGCGTACTCATATCCACTCTTAAGCAACTCTAGGAATTTCTCCTCGATGTAACTCCTAGCTATTAGCTTACAGACATTAACTGACTCCATTAGAGACTTATCATCAAAGGTAGCCAAGTAAAGAGCTAACGACAAAGTTGCGCTACCGACTGTCTTTAGGACTCTTGGATCTAAGTTATCTATAGTATCTAGACTCGTGTGGTAGTATTTGTCAGGCCACTCTATGTATGCCGTTGACGGGACGTTCCATAATGGATCTATGAAAACGTGATGATCACTACCACCTATGTAAGGTACGAGGCTGTACTTCAGCGGCGGTAACACTTTGTGACCGCTGTAATACTTCAAGGATTCAGCGCTCTCCTTAAGGACGTAGTAAGCTAATAAGGGCAAGAACGTTGGATTAAAGGGAGCTATGCCGACTACTGTAAGTACTCCTCCAGTCCTCTCCTGCGAGGCTCCCACCATATCTAGGTTTATCACTGCTTTAATCTTCTTAATCGACTCTTTGTAAGAGTCTATGTAAGCTATTGTACCATAGAACTCTGGGACCCAGAGGAACTTTATACCTAAGCTCAGTTTAAACCCTTTGTTAATGAGCTCGCTTAGTGCCCTAGCGATTTCAAGTAATAGGCCAGACCCTGAAGCGTTATCGTGGGCCCCAGGTCTAGGGTGACACAAGTGAGCTATTAACAGTATGTGTTCGTCAACTTCTCCAGGAACATTAACCTCAACTACCTCTAAATTACCTTGGAAGAACTTCGACTTAACCATCCCGTAAATGATGACAGGTCTTCTTCGCTTAAGTAAACTCTTAAGTCTGATAGCCTGTCTATAGGATATTGAAAACGCTAGCCCTACCTTATCTAATTCATCAATAGTAGGCCAGAGAGCCGTGTAAGGTATAGCATCAGGCACATCTAACTTCTCACTGTAAACAATTATACCAACAGCGCCTCTCTCCACTACTGCCTTCTCGTGAACTACTCTAGCTACACCAGATGCGAGCACGAACTTGCCCTCTACGTCTACTTTGTACTCTTCGTCTAACATCCCTGACCCCACGTCGACTAGCTCAGCCTTAACTCCTTCAGGATTAGGAGCGCTGTGAGCTACAACTAACGTCGGTACGTCAGGATACCTCCCCAAGTCGACCTTCTCTGGCTCCACTACTTTAAGCTCGCCCCTTGACACTTCCCAACCTATAGGAGCTCTCCATCCGTCCAAATATACGCTCTTCCCATCAGCTGGAAATTCATGTAATACTGGTTCATATTCCATCTGGGCTAAAACGTCTTTGAGAAACGACACGGCCTCATGAAACCCTGGTGAGGCTTGAATTCTATGAAATCGTGATATTCCAGCAATGAAATCTTTAGCTAAGTTACCCGATATCTCTGAAGAGGCTTTACTCATTAATTCAGTTAGTTGCATGAATTAATTCTCCTAGGAATATTAATAAGCTTAATTAAAACGGCACATGAGTTATAAAGCAGTCGCATGATATTAAAGTCATTAATTATAGTGATCTGAGGGTGAGAGTTTGAGTAGCGGGTTAGATAGAGGAATAGTTAGAGTCAAGCCGATCTATCTAGGGTTGTACCATTACAACTACGTGTACGGTAGTGTTTGTTCTCCTGATGTAATAGGAACCCCACCTGTACCTCGTCCAACAGAGGAGGAGCTTAAGAGGAACGCTGAGAGACTAGTTGAGGAGTTTAAGAGGGGTTTAAAATTAGACTTTGTGGAAGTCGAAAAACCGTTCATAGTTAAAGAACAGAGAGACTTAAGGAAAATTCCCAAAGTCCTGAACTACGACATCGACGCTATCCTGCTAGGGAGTAGAGGAGTGTTGCCGCTAGAAGTTCGCACAATATCCAAGTATGGAATACCGATCATTAGGAAAGCAGACTCTGACTTCTTAAGGGCGTTGAGAGTGAGGAAGTTCTTAAGGGAAAGCAAGTTCATTTACATAGGGGAAATACCCTCGTTCTCAGCTCCCAAAGGACCTTGGGACTTTTCCCTGCTAGAAGATAGGCTTGGAGTTAGAGTTAGACACATAGAGACCAACGAGTTCTTTAGGCTCTTTGACTTAGTCCCAAGGGAGAAAGTCGAGGAAGAGTTAGAGAGATGGAAGAGAGACTTCGAAAGAGTAATTGAACCTAGTGAAGAGGACTTATTAAGAGTTGTAAGGATATACCTTGCTCTCCGATACCTCTGTGAAAGAGAAGATGCTAACGGCATTACAATAAACTGTGGTCGTTTCACTGAAGAGAGACCATTAGTCCCATGTTTAGCATTTGCTAGATTAATAGACGAAGGAATAATGTGCGCATGTGAAGGCGACATAACGGCTATGATATCAGCACTAATCCTACATGCTGTAAGTGGAAGTTCTGTGTTAATGGGAAACTTTGGCTATAGACCTAGAATGTTTGAAGCTAAAGAAGGAGAGGTGACTATAGAGCACGACGTAATACCTCTTTCAATGGCATCTACTAAGTTCATTGTTAGAGACTACCATGGGAGAAGGTTCGGAGTTACTGGTTACGCGGACGTTAAAAGAGGAGTGCCCGTTACTCTACTTAATATCAGTACCGGGCTTGATAAAATGATGGTGATAGAGGGAAGAGTGAAGACGAGTGAAGACGGGATACATTGTAGAGTGATAGTCCACATAGACGTGAAGGGAGACGTAAATGAAATACCAAAAATATTAGTAGGTTCTCAGCACGTGTCTATGACCTTTGGCCATTGGCTAACCTCTTTGAAGAGAGTAGGAGAGCTACTTAAGATGGAAGTATTAACCTTGGCTTAATATACTCTCTCAACAGGATTATTGATCGCTCTTGTATCTAGTATGTATGACAATTAACCTAGTTAAGCATTTGTGTGCTTTGCTCTTGATTTTCTGTTGCATAGTTCTTTAACCTCCATTATTAATTTCACGTCTTCTACACAAGTCATACAACAGAGAAATAAAAGCATTATCTTTTATAACTTGTCATTGGAAAGTGAGGGCTTTCGTCCATCCGATTTTCACATCAAGGATTAAGCATTTCAATCTTCTCAATCACTAATTATTCCGTGAGGATGTATGTGGCATGGATACCATGTATTAGATGTTCACACCCACATAGGCAGGATCTACATCGGATACCCTAAGTTCACTCCTAGAAAGTTATTAAAGAGAATGGATGAGCTAGGAATAGATGAGGCCGTCATACTTCCAATAGAGAATCCTGAAGAGACTCACTACTACTCAACTACAGAGTACGTGTTACAAGCCATAAGGAGGTACAGAGACAGGCTAATACCGTTTTGTAACGTTGATCCTAGGAGAGGGAATCCCGGTCAATTTGATCCACTCCCTATTATAGAGGAATACGTCTCAAGGGGGTGTAAAGGTTTTGGAGAAGCTTTGGCTGGGCTACCTGTAGACGACCCTAGACTTCAAAGGATATATGAAGTTGTCGGAGACCTTGGCATTCCGATAATAATGCACTTCGATAAGTATAGAAACTTCGACAAAGTAGGCTTTCCTCGATTTGAGAGGATGGTTAAGAAGTTCTCCAAGACCATATTCGTAGGACACGGACCTCACTGGTGGGCTGAGATCTCTGCTGACGTTAAGGGAGAAGAGGCGTACGGCTATCCAAAGGGGTTAGTGAAAGCTCCGGGTAAAGTTGAGTACTTCCTTCAGAAGTATCCAAACGTCTACGCTGACTTATCCGCTAACTCCGGTTGGAATGCATTAGCTAGAGATCCCGATCATGCTAAAGGGTTTCTAGAGAGGAACAGAGATAAACTCCTCTTCGGAACAGACCTGTTATGGGAGGGACAAGAGGTTAAAATTCTCGACTTCTTAGAGAGCATAGAAATCACTAGTAAAACTTTAGAAAAGATATTGTTCAAAAACGCCAGTCGCTTACTTAAACTTTAATGTTCTTTAACTGTTTAGCATTTCCTCCTTATGATTTCTTTAAAGGGACTTGTTACACCTCTAAGTTTTTCCTCATCGACGAGTCACTTAACTCTTCTATACTTGTTTGCTGCCTTGTATAGTGTTATGATGTTCCTCAAAGGAGTTTCTCTTAAGACTGTATGAGACGGTCTTAGTATGTAACCAGTTGGTCCTAGCTCCTTGATTCTAGTCTTTACCTCTTTCGCTACATCTTCAGGAGTTCCGAAGGGCAACGTCCATTGTATGCTTATAGTCCCTTCAAAGCTCAACTTGTCCCCGTATTTACGCTTAATCTCGGCTGGATTCATAGTTTCAAGTTGTAATGGTTCTAACACGTCTACGCCTACCTCTATTAAGTCTGGTATAATCGGTTCAATCCAACCATCGCTGTGGAAGAAGGCGCCTTTACTGTGAATGAGCCATGCCAACTTACGATATCTAGGCTTTAAATGCCTCCTCCATAGAGAAGGTGAACATCAACATAGTGTTCTGCGCGCCTACGTCGTCTCCGTTGTAAACCTCGTCAACGCCAGCCTCTAGTAAGAGTTTAGCTTGAGTGTATGTTATCTCGAAGAGTTTGTCTAGAGCCTTATCGACAGGCTTATCCCTCTTAATCATGCGCTTAAACAGTTCGTTAAAGCCGAAGAGTCTACACAGCCTTTCAAAAGCTTGTAATGTGTACCCTATAACGCAGTAGTCTTCGTACTTCTTCTTGTACTCGATAACGGGATCTAAGCTCTCTTCGTCGATTTCAGGCCAAGGGTAGTCTTCAACTTCCATTTCACTTAAAGGGTGGACTACGTATAGACTGTGATACCCCTTAGTGGGGAGAACCCATACTACACCGAATATCGAGGCTTTATAGGCTGCGAATTCAAGCAACCACGTCTTCGTCTCTAAGCCTAAGCCATACAAGTAAGTTATCGTTAATAGGTCCTTAATCCACTCGTGTTCTCTACCCAGAACTATCCCTTTAACTTCACTATTACTCATCACGAGCGCTGAAAGTCTATATTGTGCCCTATACGTTTCAAAGTAGCGAAGCAAGAACTCATAGGCGTCGCTTTCCTTAAGAGATTTCACTATAACAGGTATGCCGTCTAACTCTACAGGAGCTAAGACTTTAAAATCTTTAACTCTTGGCTTAACTACTTCTCTACCTATTAAACTATATACAACTGCATAAGTTGTCTCGACACACTTATAACCTAGTTTTTCGTAGAACTCCTTAGCAAAAGGAGTTCCTAGTGAAACTTTCTTTAAACCTTTACTCACTGCTATCTCTTCAAAGCGTTTTATTAACTTACTACTAATCCCCTTACGCTGATACTTAGGGTGAACAGCTATGTGAGCTACTACGGCTTTCTCTCCCTTAAAATCAAACTTTCCCCTTAAGAAGCCGACTACTTTGTCGTTAACCTCTGCTACCAACTGCGCTTC